>Ga0126342_10000624_pt1 | contig 41065 bp, 26 predicted proteins | sample Cyp1metagenome_FD_92528 | JGI IMG/M metagenome (GOLD analysis project Ga0126342, IMG submission 92528) | Coral microbial communities from Lord Howe Island, Old Settlement Bay, Australia - Cyphastrea 1 metagenome | ecosystem: Host-associated > Invertebrates > Cnidaria > Coral ...
ATATATATATATATATATATATATATATATATATATATGTAATATATATATATATATATATATATTACATATATACATATATATTACATATATACATATATGTATTAATATGTAATATATAATAATAATAAGAATAATGATAATAACAATATTACTACTAATAATAATATATACTACATATGGATGCTATATGCATTATATCCCTCAAACTAGAGATCCCGAGATCCCTCAACTATTGGTACCATTTGTCGGAGAATCCGTCACCCTTGCCTCAAGATGGATTGACCAAAAAGGCCTATTTTGGATAGTGATAGAGGGGCGCTATCCTCGCCATCAATCCTTGTTGGGCTAGCCTTCAATTCATGGGGTTGCCAATGGGGTGGCTACCCGCAAAGTTCCATGATGTGGCCGTCGGGCGGTCAGGCTCATATCCGCGAGTTCCCCTTTTGCGGTACGTTGAAAAAGAATGGCGCGTCAAGGGAATCTCCTTGACAGTTCGACGTGTTCGGACCTTGAGATGCGCGCATAAGTTGCATGTCACGCCCTTGCAAAGTGGGCGGGCTGAGCAAAAAACATGGTCAAACTGGGTGCTGGGGAAGCCGACTGGTGAATGGTGGGTGAAACATGGTTATTTGATGTTATTTGTTTTTATTTGTTTGCTATCAAAGAATGTGGTAATGTATAGTAATGTATATAATAATAACTAATATAATATCCAGATCCAGATATCTCCAGCCAAGAATGTGTTTTGCAGGGTATCCAAGGTTGGCCATGGGTAAAAGGTGATTTTCCAAGGCTGCCCCGCCTCCAGGACTAGACAACGCGTTGGAGGACGAAGTTTCCAGTGTGGGGATGCGACACAAATCCACTTAAGGTGATAAATTCAACGGCAAATCCAACAATTGCTACTCTGGGAGTAGGAATTGCATGGAAATGCCTTGGATAGTTATAGATAATTATAGTGGATAGTTGGTGGGTTGTAAGTGCTGGACCTTAGATTGTTTTTTCCGTGACGTGCTTGACGCAGTCGTGACTTCCATGGGTCGAACTCAAGACTTCCAATGTGATGTAAATGATATCATGACATGTATCATACATATATACACTACAAACCTGTACAACGGGTACAAACCATGTGCCAACCAACTAGAAGTGGCTGATTCCCATCAACGGTTTCATCCATGCATATTGTTCAAACATGTTTAAATCATTTTTTCGATTCAGGGATTATCGAACATCACTCATGACTCCCAAGGCTTAGCGCACGTATATGCTCAGAATAATGCTCCAATGGTGGTTTGTCCGGAAAACCATATCAGACTTAGCTGACCTTTTCCAGTTTTATGAAAATTTAGATGTAACATGAATTAACCCCAAAGGTCTGATATTCTCAAATTCGAGATGTTTTCTTCTCGCTGCGAAAGCATTTTGCACCGCTTTGAGGACATTGCCACGTCGTGCAGCAGTTTTCAGGGCTTTAGCCCTTCGTCACGCTTCGGGGGGAGCTATGACAATGGATGAGCAGTGGCTGCGATGTACCCCTGGTGGTTGATTAGCAAATTACTTTTTTTCGATGGTCAACACATGCAGATTCTATGAATTCTATGAGTTATGGCCATCCCACCGTCAATAAGGGATTCCGGGCCACAATGGGTGAATATAAACCCCGGGCCCCTTTGCGGGATGAGAATGACAGGGGGTCCTTAAAAAGACGGGACCGTGGCAGAACCAAGATGCTGTTTTCGATGGGATGAACCAACCAGATCATGGGAGGTCGATCAAGTAGTATACAGTATGGAGATGGAGATATTTATGGAAAAGAGACTTGCAACCCTTACGTTTGTTTACTGAGGATGAGGAGTATACCATAGTTCAATGATGTTAAATGGATTTGGCACGAATGTGTGGTGAAACATGTCGACCAACCAATAGGATGCAGTTGTCTTTGCCACGTGTGTCCATTCAAGTAATCGACAGTCCATGGTCCTGTGATGAGGAAAGGCCTTGGTTCAACATGGAAAGCCAACATGGCCAGATATTGACTATATGTAATATGGATCATGATTTGTGTATCGTTCTATCTATCTTTTTTTACAGAGGTCCATGCCAGTTTTTAGGGGGTTATAGTATGTTATAGTATGTTATAGTATGTTATAGTATGTTATAGTATGTTATAGCATCGAAATCCAAATTGCCTATGATGTATATTTATGATGATCATACATGATCTGTATCTTTAATGTTCTTGAATATCGAAAGCTCTCAGGATCATCGCAGTATATGGCTGGCAAATCTCTATAGCGATGAATCTTTACGAATTCTAGGTTGGTTGTAACCCCAGCAACCGCGAAAGGCAGGAACATAATCAACTCTGGCGTTATTACCATATGGTTATTTCACGACATAGCCATGGAAAATCACCATTTTGAAATTCGGTAAACCATCTATTTCTATAGGCCATCTATACCATGGCTATGTTAAATAACCCGAGGGTATATACTGTTCATGAACCATGGTCCCATCATTCAGCTGGGGGACCCACAGGCGCCGCCACACCAATGATCCCGTCTCTAAGGGGGGTCCACCCTTGATCCATACCCAAACATGAACAGTTGTACTTGTACCACGCCACTTTAGGATACCTTCGAAAAATAGGTTTGGATCAAACCTCTTACATGTAACTGACTCGTTCTTAATAGGGCTGTATAAGTGTTTGGATCAATCCTCTTATACGTGACTCCCTAGTTCCATTCGTTAAAACCACATTGTCATTGGGTAAATTTTGCGTGTTCGCTGGTTACTGTACTGTATGTTTATATTGTTGTTGATTGAATCCCCATTGCTGTTTGCAACACTCATTTTCTGCTAATGTCATCTTCTTTTTTTGTTGGTCAGGTTTCACTTTGTTTTGGTTGAGTCCCCAGTTTTGTTGGTTAAGTCTCAAACTGTTTTGTTGATACTGTATGTATCACAATTTTATTTAATGAACTGGCCGTAACTGGCCCGTAATTGCAAGACGAGGTGACCCTCGCCCGGTGGTCGCGAAGCGCGCAACAGGTAGGATGCGATCGGGACAGATTTTGAACAGTTGCCGGGATGAGTCAAAATTTAAGCCCGAGGGGACCACAGATTTTAGTTTGGTATTAACATGTACCATTTAATACCATGACTTTTTCCGGGTACCCAAATACCATGACTAATACCTATATATATATACAAATAAGATGACCATTGGTTAATAGGGCTACCCAAGTTTGACCTATATCCAAATGTTTGTTGAATAGTCGCGAATTTTTCCAATCGTTTTTTGATCATCCTAATTGGCCGCAGGGATTGGTTACTCGATTAGATATACCCCTGGCTGCCAGTTTTATTTGTTAATCGATTTACCCAATATCTATATATTGATTCATCTGAATTAATTCAATGATGAACCGTTTACCTTGAAATATATATATATATATATATATATTTATACAGATACATAAATCCAATCCAATTGAATCTAACTAAATCTATTTGGCTCCATGTATGTATTTGTTGCATCTCTTGCTGGCACAGTGATCGCCAACTCAATCGTACATTGGCATTTGTTGAACCATCAGTCAGCCAGACATACTTAGATGTGCATTCCAATAGGGGATGACGACCCTTCCTGTAGAAAGTCTCACCATTTCTTGGGTAATCCTTTCTGGGGAACATGTTTCATACTTTTGAATGATTTGCTAAGCGAGATGGACATTCTGGTAGGTTTGTGAATGTCAGAACTTTTGGTGGGTCACAAAAGATGTTGTTGGTCAAAGATGTCCAAAATGTTTGAATCATGCTAAGCAACAAAAACAATGTTTGCTTAAAACGATGTGTTCACTGAAATTGTTTTGCTGCTTGATAAGAACAACCTCAGAATTATGTTCTGAATAAAACCATATGTTTCCTGCATAAAACCAATAGTTTTATCCAACAATGGTGGCCCTCGGGGGAAATTGTCTCTGTCCGCGCTTCAGTTGGTGTACAGCCGCGGGCACAGGCCCACCGGGACTGGTGTGATATGGTAAACCCGGGTTGCCATAAACCTACTTTTGGGGGATCGTTTAGCTATGTTCGGCCATTCCTGGCCTGGGGATACTTTGTTTAGTTACAGTTGGAGTTACCTGCGACAGCAGTAAAGGCCACATCTTTGCAGGCTTGTGTTCCTAGACTACAATCCAGGCCCAGTGTCCATCGACGACACACAACTTCGGAGGTTTGTCGTTGCAAAACAACATATTACAGTATATGACAAATCCAGGTTCTGTTGGCTTGTAAAGATCAATGTTTAATGCGCATCTTTGTTGGATACACCCTGGTAACTGCATGTAAGTATACGTAAAATCACTTACTTTTTTAACACTTTTAATTTAAGTAGTTAGTAAGTTTATTAATACCATGTCGTTGATCCCTGTCTCTATGACCAAACAGAACACAAGGGATGTTGTTCTCCATGGGCGAACGTCCGGGTTGGACGGAACCATCTAATCACTAATTCCATTCATTTGTTGCATCTTCCTGCCTGATCCTATGCTGCGCCAAACTTCCAGGGCGTTACCGAGGGCGGCTTTGCCTCAGGGTCAGCCAGGCGCTCGTTTTTCATCTCCAGGGAGAGCTGAGCCATGGCCGCTGGGTTGTTTCACATCTCTGAGTCAAACCCCTTGTAGCCTGGTAAGTACCAAAAAAGATGGCAAGTGAATGCTCATCACTCCAATAATGGTAGGTTTTGATCCACCCCCAGGCTCTGTGTGAAAATGGTGTATACCCCTCAATATGGTAATTCAGTAGAGAATTTGATGATAAACTGTGGATATTTTGGGGTACTATGTTTTATAGACACACCTAAACATGCTTGTTTTCACCAAGAAAGGATAGGATATTCCACCCCAAATTGGTGATACAGCTGATGTAGCGTCTCACCACCGGAGCTGGTATTCTCAACTCGGGTGGATAGCTGATGCTGCTGTAAGCCCCAAGAATAACCTGAAGTTTGGGATGATCACCCTTTGGTAATTTAACATAGCTATTGAAACTGGCACATTTATGGTTGATTTACCCGTTAAAAGTTGTGATGTTCCATAGCTATGTTAGTTTACCAGAGGGTAACTATTCTCACATGAAACAGCATATCCAAAACATATGCACGGTGCACGGTTGATGAGTGGCTTTGCAACTTTATCAGGTGAATATTGCAGGGCTCAGACTGGATCCAAGTGAAAATCAGCCGAGTATCTACTTACAACCAAGGATACCTGTGATACCTCTTCATTGTGGCAGGAAACGCGGGTCAACCAATAATCCAGTAGATAGATTTGTATATGATACTGTATGATATGACATAAATATTCCTGTAACCCTTGGTAGGTGGAGTACGTTCTGGAATTTACAGAATTTACTCCAATTCCTACGTACTAATTGTAGGAATCATCCTAGTCACACCATACGGATTGCAATGTTACCCGATTCACAAGTGGCTCTATGGTTTCGAAACCATACTTGCTGAGCAGCTTTATATTCCGTGGAATGATTGTCGAAGTATTGGTGGGAATTCCAAGGAACACCATGGCGAGCCTACGGGAGTCAATTTTGGATCCTTGGAGTGGTCCCTACAGATCTAAAGTACAGAAGTGTGTGCTCTTCAAAACATGGGTCATGCTCAAGATGATAGTCATCCTGTCATCCCATGAACAAGAATTCATATATCCATTGGGATCCCTGTTGATGGTGAGATGGCACATATGAACTGGGCCCTTCCGGTGGTTCACCGGCAACTTGCTGGCAACCGACAAGGTGGGCGCCACAGGTAAGTTGGTTGATAAGCCCTATTAAGTATAGTCATAGTTTCCATAAACCCTAGCTAAACTAGTTATAAGCCAACTTAATCCCACCCCCCTATATTTAACACCTCCTATAATTGTTTCCCAAATAAGTGTAAATGGGAGGTGTTTAGCTAATCTAGCTATGGTCACTCCAGCCACTGGGACCCACTGGGACATCCACCTGAGTATCAGCCTCGTTCCTTCAGTTGCCGAAGACCCTTCCTGGGGGTTGGAAGTATGGAACTGCCAGGTGGAAAAACCTGAAAAGGATAAATATATATATATATATATTTGTAATATAATATGGAATATACATAAATATACCCTTCGGATCGAAGTACCTTCTTAGGAAGCGTTTGGAACCATAATTGTAGGGATATAATAATGTGATATGAGCTACAGCCAAAATTTACCGTAATGGAAAGTAGTATTCGAGACATCTTTATTTTTTTGAAATTGAGCTGGGGCTTGGAAAACGATAATACACTCAAAAAAAATAACATTTGCTATATTCCCAAAACTTGAAAAACGATAATACACTCTTCAAAAATTGATGACTTGGAGCTATATACTAAATATTGACCGTGGCCCATATAATAAATATATCATATCATATATACACAACTAGCTGAACATCTAGATTTACCTATGCACGCAAAAGTCCAAGAAACCACGGGAAAGTAGCATCCCACCCACTTAACATAGATCCTGAGAATTGCCAATATACTTGAGGAAAGTAGTCTTCCGACCTCCCATCTAGGGAGTGTTTTTCTTGGTCAGAGTGATGGTAACTCTATCAGCAATGGGTTTTAACTAAGTTTTCGAGGTACCATGCGAGGATAATCACATATGATAACCAACTATATCGCCATTACTTGAGTATATTTGCCAACTGATTCATGGTGATAGATTGTTGACTTGTTGACATACATAGTAGCTATATTATAATTTACTGTAGTTAGTGAAACCCTCCCCAGGAAGCGTTGTTCCATTTTTTGCAGAACTGGCCAGGAAGTGTCCACCAGTCCCGACATCTCCAATGAAGGCCACAGATGGGCGAAGCGGCGAAGCATTTCAGCAAAAAGCCTGGATTTCACCAGCAACACAAGCAGTGAATCCCTCGATTGTAAACTGAAATAGCTATGGAACATTGCCAACCAGCTGTTCGATGATTTACCCCTAAAAAATGATGTTTTTTTTTATTTCAAGCTGTTGGCTATTAACAGAGGGTATCTTGGTACGGAAAAATAGTTGGAATGAATCTGCGTGAGGTCATCCAAGTGATGATGTCACTTCTCTCGCGGGACATGTGTCTTCTCTCGCCCTACCTTTGTGTATTTCTGTGGCCATTATGCTTCTGAAAATCGGTGCCACGTTACACCGAAACCAGGGATGATACTTTTGGGGTTTGATGAAGCCATCAACCAACCAGACACCTTCAACTGTGTGTGTGAGACACCTCTATCGATGAGATGTTTGGTACTGCTGGGTGCCTTCGCATGATTTGTTACTGTAAGTGAGAATTACGGGATACTATCCTGAACACTGGGGATGTTGATGATGTCAAACATGGGCATGCAACCACCAACAGAAATGGGGAGCTGGCCATGAATCAACCACGGCCGCTGGGATGATTTCCCTGAAATTGGTAACTGGGCTCGGAAGAGCTCCGATGGCACCTGGGATATGTTTTCGTTCGGATATACCACTCTTGCTATTAGTTTACGACTAAGTTGCGGGGATCACCCCAGCGGTATGTCTAGAGTCAGATTAGGTTTCAGGTTTTGGCACGTAAAGGTGATTTGTTTTGCATAGCATTTTTTGGGTAGTTTAATATCGTTGCATCTTGAAATTCTTGTGTCAAAGGCCACCGACCAATATATAATGGTGAATGGGCTAGCCCTTTATCATTGCTTGTTGGCTGATAAGCCCTTAGTAAACAATGATCGTCTTTATTGTTGCGGTTGAACCAAACAATGTTTTAATCCTTAGTAAAGATTATTGTGGGTAGTATTGTCAAAGGAAGCTTAGAAGTCTATACTTCCGTTTTACAGACATTCAAAAGTCAACACCACCACCACCACAACCACCACTATCACAACCACAACTACCACAACCACCACCATCACAACCACCTGAGTGGATCTGAGAGTGAGTTGAGGTGAGAGTGGGATGATCTCAGAGTGACTTAAGATGAGGGTGAGATGATCTGAGAGTGGGAGCAGATGTGAGTGAGATGATTTGAAAGTGAGTTGAGATGAGAGTGGAGTGAGACCATGGAGAGTTGCACTGAGGGTCAAATGAGAATGAGCCGAGATGAGCTCAACTCTCAGTTTTCAAGGGAAGTCTTTAAGCTTTCAGTTTTTGAAGATTTTGAAGGAAGTCTCGCACAAAAGCTTTGCTTTCACACCTTCACCTGTCAGTTATTGAGGGAAGTCTTGCACGAAAGCTTTGGTTTCACAAGTTGAAGCAGGTCAAGCGCGACAAGGTTGCGGCAATGAGATTTTAAGATTACCTGTTGTTTTTGGCTCTTTTCATGTGTCCTTTTAAAATTCATTTACTGTAAAGGTTCAAGATCGTATACTTTTTTTTTGCTTTGGCGCCTAGATCTGGTTTTGGAGCAGGTTTTGGCCAGGAGAAGCTTGTGTCTTGCGAACTTAGTTCCATCGGCTTCTGCAACCTGGTGCTTGCAAATTGCATTGGAGTGGCTGCGTGATGGTTGCTCTGCGTTGCTGTTGCGCACGTAGTTCTCTGTCTTCTGCAACTTGCTGCTTGCAAATCGCATTGGAACGGTTGCGCCAAAGTTGCGACGACGAGTTTTGGATGATATTTCTTGCTTTGGCGCTTTCCCTTTCCATGTTCCTTTCATCTTTCAAACTAGTTTTGAAAAATGCTTCAAAATCGTACTTGTGTGGCTTTGGTGCCGAGATCCGTTTTGTAGCAGGATTTCGCCTAGAGAAGAGCTGAGATGATCTGAGGCTGAGCTGAGAAGAGCTGAGATGAGCTGAGAAGATGTGAGAAGAGTTGAGACGAGTTGAGAAGAGCTGAGGAAAGGAGAGAAGATATGAGATGAGATGAGATGAGGTGAGAAACGCTGAGAAGACATGAGATAAGGTGAGATGGGAGGCACAGACTGCGGTGACAATGGGATGCAAGAAACAATTTCCAACTTGAAAAGAGATGGTATCGGAATGAAAAGTCAAGAGATTGTTGCTGCGAAGCACAGCGGGCCTGCCCGGGTACTACGTGCAGACAACTATAATCCACGATAGATATATAAATATATATAATATATAGTTGATGATCTAAGAACTATGATCTGATATAGATAGCTGATAAACCCTTAGCAAATAAGTATTATTATGTAGTTAAACTTAGTATACAGTATGCACTTTATTTTTGTCTCAGCTTTTGGGTTGGCTGAATTTCCATAAGACATCGGCCCAGGGGATGGAAGGAAATCTTCGTGTGGCAAGCATCGAGCAGTTCCTCGAAAAAGGCGAAGTGCGATGGGTGTTTATCTCTGCATCTCTAGTTTGATATGGTTTTATGTGGTTGAATGGGGAATAATAGTGGGATAGTAAACAATGGAATAATACATCATGGTTTACCTCCTGGTAGTCAAACATGGCAATGGGAAATCCACTGTAAATAGAAGTATGTATATATATATATTTATTTATAGCTGGGAATGCCATCTACAATTGGTGGATTTTCCATTGCCATGTTTGATTACCGGAGGCTCATTTCAGGCAACAATGGTTGATACTACCAGTCTCCTATCAACCCGGACCAGAGGATGTGATTGCCGCAACTTCGAGATGACCTATATACAACATATTGTTGTCCAAAGATCTTCTGATGGGTTCCGGCATTTTTAAGAACTACATTCGTGATAAGTCAGGAGGGTTATGATCGCGCTCGATATCTGAATATATACAAGTTCAGTAGACATGTTCCAGATTTTGGCTGGTAGACTCCTTTCATGTTCTTGAAATGATTCTAACCCCAGCGACCATCTTCCAGAGCAGGCAGCCATTCCTGGCGCGGCTGGGGCAAGTTCGGGAGGCGTCGGCTTTGTTTTTTTGCTTCCCATCGGGGTAAAGACACGTTTAGGAAGTTTATGGAAGTTTAGTCCTTTGCATGTTGTAGGTATATTAGTTTCGGTGTTTTTTTGCTGCAATTTCGGGCATGCATAAGATCCAACATATGAAAATAACACAACACAAGTATGTATGTGCTACAAATTAAACTATAATTGGTTTTCTGCTAGGTATCTAAGGTTAATGGTATGGGGTGGTTACCCCCAACATGTAACCCCTGTTTGAATTCGGGCAACATGGTCGCATGATGCTAAAGTCCCTGCATGAGGATGGGGTTGATGGGTCGCCTCGAGGGGGTCACAAACCCTCTGTTTGTTGGCTTTCAACTACCGTGTTTGTTCTATGCCTGTATTCGCGTCTAGATTCCTGTGTTGGATGAGTCCAGAGTTGCAGCACCAAATGTTTTCATGTTCTTTTATGGTTACTAAGTCCTGAATGTTTGATGTTTTTCTCCGCTTTTCGGTTGGTGTCATCCCTATCTGTGTTGGTGTTGTAGCATCATTTCTTCGGGAAAATGGCGAGTTTTTGGTGGGTCAGATCATCATCTTCGCTGGTCAAATCGGTGGGTTAAATCCCGATCTCCGTTTCGTGGCCAGACCGCGCACCCTGGCAAAGCTGGAGCGGGCTGAGCTGGGTTCATTTGGGGAACCATCGCACGATGATTGAACTTCGCAGGTGCATGACTGGAATTTATGCATATATGTATGTATATATATATGTGATTATATGTGTATCTATCTATCATTGCATATTGCATATACACTTGGTGATTATATGGGGATATGAGGATTTGATTGATGGGGATGCGAAAGCAAGAATATATGATCCCCTGTGAGAAAGGGACTGGAGGGGTGGATGGAATGTATCGATCTTGTCCAGAAGAATTGGTGATGGAACCAGAAGGAAAACTTGAGATATGGGTCCATAACTATTCTGCTTCCTACTCAAATGATGATCTTAGCAACACAAGTTTTGATCCACATTTGTCCAACAAAAACATGAGCGATGGCATTGAATCAGCAAATGCAATAGATTCTGAGACAACAAGCAGATTGGGTTACACCCTCCAATAATGTGACAAAAACTGGTATGTCTTGCTCAGAAAATGTAGCAGAAACATTAAAAAAAAACGTGATGTCTTGGCAGAATTGCAAAAAAAACACAGGCTGTGTCACGTTTCATTGCATCCCTACCGTGGTTGGTTTAAACACCATTGTGCAATGTTTTTTCTCCGTTAAAATGTGCTGGTTCTCTCCACTTGAATTACTTGCTTGCTGTTTAACAGTAAAGTCAAGAGGGTCAACAAACTTTTTGAGGGTGATTCCAAGGGCATTCCTCAATTTGCTGAAATTGGGTTGCTATTAGCATTCAAGAAATGTGCAGCAACAGCAGCAATGTCAGCACCAGGATCATGATCAGGGTTAATTATATAATGAGCATGAGAAAAAATGATACGTGATAAGAAACAAAAATTGGATGAGCTACGGAAGGGTCAGTAACCCTGAAACTTGTGTCCCCATTTTGGACTCAACGGGATAAGATGGGATAAGCACTAAATTTGTACCACACAAGCGGGGTCGGAGAAGGGCTTTACTAGTTGGGAAGTTCCCATCACTAATGGTGTGGCGCAAAACCAGCTGCAGGACGATGAACATCTGAGCCAGGTTCTGCCCACGGTGTAGATGTCTCACGCCAACATATTGCGCTGTTGGATGGGGCCCAAAAAGATCGGGGTCCAACAAGGGTCAACCCTTTGGATGCTACAGTGATAGCCCACCAACTATGTTTTCATCTACTTGCTTATGTGTACCTTGTAAGAATCTAGAAGTACGGGCAAACACTCGATTTGCATGTGGCCCTCTCAAAAGCTTAGCTCGCGCGTGCATTTCGAAAGTTATCAAAAACCCAGAAACACCAAAATCCTAAAACCCTAAAACATGAAATCAGAAAACCCTAAACCCTTGAAACACATGGGTAAACTCAAAGTAAGAAACTACACATTGAACACGGACCCCCTGAAACCCTAAATCTTGATTCCTAAAAACATAAAAACTATTGGTATTTCCTTGTGATTTTAATGTCTATGTTTATGTTTGAATTACAAGCACATCCTGGGAGTTTAGAAAATAGAAATAAATAGGAACAAAAATAGGATTAACCTCACCCCAAAAAAAAGGAAACATATGAAGGGACAAAACCCGTGATTTTGACTTCCTATTTTTCCTACTTTTTCGTATTGGTTTTCTTTTATTTTCCTATTTTCCCATAGTTTCTTTTTTCCCTATATGTTTGGCCCAATTTTGTCGAGGTTTTTGCAAATTTGCAATTTCCCAGAATTTTTAGCCAAATTTAAGAATTCAGTTTTGGTCACCTCCGTGTTTTTTCTTATTTTTCCTATTTTTCCTAGAAAGGTGAACTTAGGAAAAACTTCGAGCAAATTAGGAAAATAGGAATCGTATAGAATCTATTGCATTTGTCAGCTGGAAACTCTTATCGCTGCGATTGTTCCTAATTTTCTTGCCTTTTTTTAACCTGTCCATAAAAATAGGAAAAAAAACATGGAGGTTAACACAAAAAATGAATTCCGATTTTTGGCTAACCGTTCTGGAAAAAAATTGCAAGAACCTCGACAACATTAGGAAAACCATAGAACTAGAAAAACAAGGAGAAATAGGATCAAATTATATAGGAAAACCAGTAGGGAAAAAATAGGAAAAACTTCGGGAAAAAAATAGGAGGTCAAAATCACGTTTTTTTGTCCCCTCATTGTTTTCCTTCTTTTCTTTGGGGGTCAATCCTGGTTTCTAATGGGTGCCTGGAATGGGCAAACATAAGTCTAGGTATATATCATATATACACCACTCAGCTTCATAAGATAATCATTTGCAAATCCATAAGGTAGCCACTTGCAACTCTTTACAGTTTTATTTATTAATTATATGTTTATACAAACACCACAAGCACTTGGAGTGAAACACCGATTCATAGCATGTCAACACCATTTTCCTTGGCCAAAATGGTGCCTCCAATGGGTTTGACCGCGTCCAGTGGCGCGTCCATGCCCTCAAGGGATGTTGCGTTTGTCAGCCGGGCCTACAAAAGAGGGGCAGGGAAGAAGCGCAGATGGACTGAAGAACATCACTGGTGGTTTGGAATGTGTTTCATGCTTGTTATAAATCATCCTCTTGATATATTGATGGGACATATTTCTTTTTATTTTTTTCTCAGAACAATTGAACTCTTGGATAAGTATTATCAAGAGTTTATATATAAAAGTTATAATTATATGATATTATATGATTGTTTGCAATTGCACACCCATCAACCGATCTAACAACCGTTGGTGAACCACAGTTACAGGCTAGTAAGTAGTTTGACATGCCGTCTGGTAATTTAACATAGCTATGGAAAGACGCACCGTATGTTTAATAGGCAAATCATCGATGTGCCAGTTTGATAGATTATGGTTGTCTGGGATCATGGGAATGGGCTGTTTTAAACACCCAGATTGGGATTGAGTCAACCATCTTCATGGTTAAACATATTATAAATGTGGACTGATGGATGGACTGATTCCCCTAAACAATAATAGTCCAATATTATCATAATCTTAATTTCGTGGAACATATTATTCTGGCCCACTGACCCATGCTCATGTCAAAGTCAACATTCAGCGTGGCCTCAGGGAAGAAACAAAAAGCCTTGGACGGTAGAATGTTTCGGGTCTCTAGGATTAGAACCATATAGCATCATATAGCCATATATTCACCACTATTAACCACTATTAACCACTATTAACCACTATTAACCACCATTAACCACCATTAACCACCATTAACCACCTATTAAACCACCATTAATATAGCCATATGATCAACCATTAACCACCAACGCCTCCGACTTGGTCCCAGCCATCGTGAATTTCTTCAGGGTACGACTCCCGCGCTAAGGGCTGAACCCGGAGAATGCATCACACCAGAGTTTTGTCCTTTCGTTTTTGGATCTCGGGGTCAAATTTTGCCTTTTGTTAGAAACCTTTGTTATAAATGTATATAATGTCAACCCCGGATTCATAAACCATGGTTTATTAATTAGGGGGGTACTCCTCCAATAGTCATAATCCAATACTTAAATGGTACCCCCCCCCAATAATAATAAAACCAATCTCTGGGATGGCCCCGTAACTGACCATCCCCACCTCATTTCACATCTCATTCCCTTCACCGCCTGCAGCATCCACTTTCGACGAACAAACACAAGCAAAAGATCTCAGTGATTCAACAGATGAGATTTGCAAGTGATGTGTGTTTGTATTTGCAAGTGTACGTGAGAAGTTTAGGATAGTTTAGGTAGCTATCGATGTTGAGTAGCATTTTGAGTGAATGTGTTTTTGATCTTGTTTAAATGTACGTTATTTCTCAACTTCATTCGACCACCACAGTGTTCGTGACAATGCAACACTTGCAATTTATCTGCAATCTAGAAGGATCAGATCATGGTGATGGTTTCCTAATTAATATGTGTCTAGGTTAGTGTAGAAAACCATTATTCTAAATTATAGATTGATTATAACATATTGTCACAAAAAAAATAAATCCCGAAATCATATTCTTAAACTGTTGGTTCTGTTTTTTGTATATCCAATGATATATATATATATATATATATATACATAATTATATATAAAGTTTACTGTAGCATTCAGTCCCCATGTATAGATGGGTTCCTGAGACTTATGTGATAACTTATGGTGTCATAATATGTGTCTATGTATTCAGTTAATATATAATTAACCCACCATTTGTCTTCGATAACTGCCAATTCTTGATGGTTAGCTCACCATTGTTAATCATTGTTAATAGTTTAATCAGTTTAATCATTATGTTAGATGGAAAAAAATCCGTTGAATCTCCATGTTTCATGATTTTTTATAAATCCCATTCCCATTAAATCTCCATTGGCTCATTGTTTCATTCACCCATTTGCATCTTCGCTGTTTCCTGAACCCACTATTTTTTTTTTACATTAAATCCCATTCAAATGTCATTTTGTTGATCAAGTCACCATTGTTCTATTGTTAACCATCATTAAACATCATTCAACATATTATTAACAACCGTTAACCATCATAAACCATGATTACCAATCATTAGCCATCACCAACCATTATTATCCATCATGAACCACTGTTAACCATCATTAACCATCATTAACATTCATTAACCATCATTTACCATGATTGACAATCGTAAACATCATCAGCCAACATCAACCATCATTAGCCAACATTAACCGTCATTAGCCATCGTTAACCATGTTTAAGCATCATTGACAATCATTGACCATCATCATTAACATCATTTACCGTCATTTACCATCATTCACCATTATCAAACATTGTTGATCATATGTTATTAACCATCATTAATCATCATTAAACGTCATTACCCCTTATGAACGACCATTAATCGTCACTAACCATTGTGAACCATCATTAACCATCATTAACCATCATTAACCATCATTTACCATCATTTGCCATCATTTACCATCATGAACCACCATTGACCATCACTAGCCATCATTAAGCGTCATTAACCATCATCAGCCATCATTAACCAGTATGAACCATTATTAACTATTATTAACCTGTTTGAACCACCATCAACTAGCATTAACCATCGTTGACCATTATTAACTACCATTATCCATCGATAACCATCATTAGCCATTATTCATCATCATTCACCATTATGATTCATTATGAACCATTTGAAGCATCATTAAGCATCATTAAACATTATGAACTATCCGAACATAAAACCATCCACAGTTGTTTGCATTTTACCATCATTAACCATCATTAAATATTAACCATTTGCCATTGGCATCTCCGCTCCATGGCGCGGCCTCCTGAGCTGACGCTGGACGAGTCCTCGTCCGCCGGCAGCCCGCGGCAGTCGCCGGGCTTGGACTTCCAGCCGCGCTCGACGACCTCGGCGTCGAACCCGTCGAACTTCTCGAAGCTCGGCGAAAGGAACATTTTCACCATCAAGAATGGTGGTTTCAAAAGTGAAAAAATGGTTTTGGATCATGAAACATGGTAGTTTAACCGTCCAAAATCAGGTTTTGATCATGAGAAATGATGGCTCAACCGTTAAACATGGTGATTTTACCAAACATACTATCATACGTTGGATTTAAACCATCAACTAAATTTAATTCAGGATGTAACAATCAACCAGTGAGATTTATATAAAATGAAATTAACCCTGCCTTAAACATCATGACATGGGGATATAACTGCCAAGATCGCGGGGCGTCATGTTTTACAAATGAAAATTAAACCCTCAACGATCAAACATGTTGATTGAACCAAAGAAAAATGACGAGTTTAATCAACAAAAATGGGATTTAAGCAGTGAACCAGATGCTAGTTTCCATGATCTTCCAAACAGTGGACAATTTCAATTACAACTATATACAACTCTGCTGGTTTTACAAACCAAAAAGTGGATTTGAAAACACCATGTAATTGGGATATGGAGGAGCGAGGAGCCTTTGTTCCATGCCCATGCGACCAAAAGTTGAGCACCAGACCGTCGCCGGAGGTATTAGCGTCTTTCCTACTGGGTAAAATTTGTTTTGGTATATATTGAGTTTTCCATAATGGGGGATCCTCAATAGCCGGATGGTTTATCATGGAATACTTATCTAGAAAGGGATGATTTAGGGGTACCTTTTGTTTTAAGGAAACCTCCATATGGATTAGCCATGCACGACAAGAACATGATTCCGCTGGGTATCCAAGATTAGCGGTGAATTTTGGGGCCCATAACCAGGGGTCATCATTACCCATACCCGCGGACAGTTAGGATGTGACTGGGATTCGATTTGAATATATGCATATATATATGCATATTATATATATAACATACATATTTTTTTTTGTGTTGCAAACATGTTTCCTCATGTTTATTTATAGCTCAAAATATATACATATTGATCTTGAAAGTGGTAGATGGATACGTAGATCGCCTGCCAAGTGAGACGTCGCCCGCCAAGGTGGGATGCGCCGCCCAGAAGAAGAAGCAGGTGAAGCGGATGGAATGATGGCTTTGTGTCCGCAAGGATCAAAGGATCAAAGCCTTTGGTAATGGTACCTTAATGACATTTGAATGGAATATTGAACATATTGATGGGATTTGATGGGTTACCCTCTGAGTTATGTAATGGTCAAAGAAACCTACACCTTCTTTTACGGCCCAAAAAAAAGGGGATGAAATTAGGCATGTCCAAAATTGGGACACCACATCACCATTTCGATGATCCTCCAAGGTGAGACCAAACATGTCATACGGCCAATGCTACACATCACATTTGATGACTTAGGCAACATGAATGTTTTTATTTGATTACAAGGGAGGGGCTGGATTTTATTGGTCAATGGGTTTCAATATGATTATGACTATTGCCTTTATACCTTTCTTATTGTATCATACTAGATTGTATCTGATTTATTTTAGTGCCTATTACGCCATATTAAGTGTCCGTTACAACCCTTTATTGATAATGTAATATGTTATTAAAAAGTTCAAAAAAATGATTTTAGATTAAGTTCCATTGTATTTGGTTCTGCTTAAACACGACTATATTTGATGTTTTGTTGTTTGTTGTTTTGATCATTTCGGGTACTTTAACCTTTTTCACTCAAGTCTATAGTGAACGTGCGTTTTGTTTCCAAAAAAATTACCCTATGTGCTGCATTTTCTTTAATGTAGGTGTATCTCCAATTAGTTTTGTATGTTTAATTGATTACTAATGTTGGCTGCCGAATAATAAACTTCCCCCCCTAAATGTTTGATGTTTTTCCTTTTTTTAAGGGGGGTTCAGCATTCCAATAGTAAATTCCTGGAACCCTATTCTGGATACTATACCATGCCCTCTGGACAAGGTCAGAACATGAGTTTTTTGGCAATACTTCATAAAATTAAATTAGGCTAATTTACTTTTCGTATTGGAGAAAAAACTTGAGTTGGGAAAAAAAGTTTCCACTATTGCCATGTTGGGTCCACTATTGGCCATGCCCTCTGGACAAGGTCAGAACATGAGTTGTTTGGTAATATTAAAATTAAATTAAGCTAATTGACTTTTAGTATTGGAGATAAAACTGGAGTTGGGAAAAAAACGTTACTATTGCCAAGATATCACTATTGGTTAGACAACATTAGTCTATCAAATAGTAGTATTTTTTGGCATTAGTGATGTATATGTGGTGTTGATGTTGTTTGTTGCTCCAATCTAGCGTATTGCACGTTTTATCATATGGTATGTTTGTTTTGGTTGTCATGTTGAAAAGACAGTGTCAACTAATATATATATATATTATAATATATATATATATTATGGCATGCATGATGCTGCATTAGATTACATGTTGATTGTTTGATGTACTTTGCAATGTTTCAATATGTTTTGCATTACGTTTGTATGCATGTATGAAAGTACTGTAGTATCTAACTTTGCGTTTCTGTGCTTGTTTTCTCCAGTCTAGATAGATAGATAGACAGATATGTAGATTTAGCGGAACATGATTACATGCAATATGTTTTCCATGATTTACTATCTTGATAGTTTTCATTGCTTCCATAACTTTATATTCGACACCAATACACATCCACCGAGTTTCACAACACAATTTACACAGCAAATCGTGACGTCAATGCGGGGGGAACCTCCGACCCTGGCTGATTCCGGATTACCCTCTGGTAATTTAACATAGCTATTGAAAATGACCATTAATAGTGGATTTTCCCATTAAAAATGGTGATTTTCAATAGCTATGTTAAATTACCAGAGGGTACGGATTATCCCACAATTTGTGATCCATTGCTAACAAAATGCACCCCTTCATGAAACAACCCAGGGGTTTATGAAAATCCGGGTTGACATTGCTTGTAAATGAGAGGATTCACAAACAAAACTTCAGTTTGGGTTTAGAAATGATCCAATTTACACTCTGAACTTCTGAACCCCTGGACATGGGACAACCGGCAGAGATGGGTACGTAACACAACGTAACACATATAAGTTTAATTGGGACACAACGCACAGAAATGGGGTTTGAAAGGAACCAATTGTAATTACCCTCTGGTAAATTAACATAGACCCTGAAAATCACCAATTTTTTAGAGGAAACTAATCTTCCAACCTTTATCTACCAGGGTCTATGTTAGTTTACTGGAGGGTACTTGTTTGCCAATTTTTACCATGATCTGTGGTAATTAAGCCACTTTCTTTACCCATGGGCCATGGCTTTGAACGCAGATTGGAGAACGATGAATCCGATTTGCGGCGGCTTTCACCCAGCAGCAGGTGGCGCCGGAACATGACTATACCGGTAATTACTGCATTTTTTTTGAAATTTGTGAATAGAGTGATATACCCTCTGGTAAACTAACATAGCTATGGAAAATCACCATGTTCAATGGGAAAATCAACTATAAATGGCAATTTTCAATAGCTATGTTAAATTACCAGAGGGTAAGGGTTATACAACTATGTAATGGCCTATTAGGAATTGGTTGATGATACTTTAGGTACTATGATATATTGTAATTGGCAATCTTTATCAATAGGCTTATTTGTAATGGCCTTTTGTTGGATTGTTTGTTGATCTTCTGTGGACAAAATATCTTGTGGTCAAACAGTGTCCTGCGGATTTTCCCAATGAATCGATGGAACAACGGAATGAACGTCCGCCCCCAGCATGCCCGGGTTTTGATTGCGACAGGGTTGGCCACATCAGTATCAAGGAGGGGTTGGTACCTCCACATTTTCGATGATTACTTGACCAGGAGATCTTATTTGGTCAATGTTTGTTTTACTTATTTGCTATATTCATTCTTCCTTGCTAATCACAGCCGATCTTGAATACCCTCCCCAAAAAAAAAAATTCAACTGGTTGGATTCACATGTTTCTGGGATGGGTTGAGACTACCAAGAAGTGATGAAGCTTGATTTTAGAAAGAATTCATCCATTGACACCATATCGTGATCTTCCCCACATCTCTTACGTAGTTCAAGGGTTGGGTTTCAGGAGGCAATTGCGGTTCTTACCTGGAAATAGCTGGGTTTTCCGGCAGCATTTCCCGGGACAATTCCGGGATTCGCTTCTGAGTGGTGAGCTCCTGGAGCGACGTTGATCCACCTTCACCGTATATCTATGGAGTCTATTGTTTATAATTATCCATATGTGGGGTTTTCATAAAATTGATCCCAAAATCCATGGGTTTTATTTGTTCTTCTAGTTTTGGATGGTTTGGGGTACCCCTATTTTAGGAAAGCACCATTATTATATGATAATATACGTGTATTATGTTATGTTATGATATGATTTCACTGAGTTTTCGGAGCTTCCGCGTAGCCCCAGAAAGCAGCGAGAACCTTGATCAAGTGTTGGTTGAATCTGCATGTTTCTTGGCTGAAGATCTTTATTTTTGATGGTTGAATCATGTTGAATACCCGTGTTTGAATATGTTGTTTGTTGTGCTGACGCTTACAGATGTTTGATCGCTGCAACCCTGACGTTTGACCACCCTAAAGTTCTGGAGGGGTTGCGTATTTCCATACGTCCATGTAGGTAAACATGTACTGTATTTTTATGAAATGTAGATAAATGTAGTGTAATGTTTGTATGTATATATGTATATCCCACTATATCCCACTATATCCCGTTGCCGGATTTGATCCATTTTGAAGACAAGCTGAAGTTACTGTCCCTTTCAATATATTGTTGAGAAGAGGTGACGTATTTGATCCCTGATGAAGATAAATTGTGAGCGAACGTCTGGGTTGGGGCAGCCGTGTTTCTCTTTTTTTTTCTAAAGGCATTCTAAAGTCCTGTTGTTTATGCTTGCTGAAAATGGATGGTTAATAGTGGTTAATGATGGTTAATCATTGGTTAATTATGGCTGGTTGGTGGTTGAGCATTCTTGATGATCCCAACCCAGCTCCAGCAACCGACAATGGCTGTAGGAGCATGGAGGGGGCAAGGCTGGACCGCAACGAATCTTCCAAGAGCTGCAAGAGGCAGGCGAGCTGCTCGCGGTAAGGGACCAGATTCACCCTGGGGTTCTGAACAAACTTCCGGGTGGGTACCATCAAAAACGGTGATTTAACATGATTTAACCATCAAAAACGGTGATTTTATATTGCGGATACAGTTGACCATGTGGATATAGTGATGATGTGGTTGGCAGTTGGTGCATTGAAAAATATTGTAGAACATGTTCCATTTGACAAATGATATGATGATCCATTGACAAACATGTTTTTAGATGGATTAAAAACACCCACCAGTTTTGGCACGCATGGACTCACAATGGCTGTTTGTTTTTCGATCTGAAGCCATTGGTGATTACAATTTTTGTTCATACTCAATATGTTTTTTTTATAGATGATACATGTGCACAGTTATCACGTTCTTTTTTATGTATGACTACATGTTGTATACATGTTGTTATTTACATTATGTTGTTATTTCTCCGCACATGTATAATTGTTTATATTGTAACACATACATATACATATATATATATTATACTATATTACATATATGCGCGAGGCTTTTCCGGCACGCCTTGGCCTCTGTATCATGGGTCAGGAGAAGCGTGAGTCTCAGTGGCAAATTCATCAAAGCCAAGTCGAATCTTCAGCAACTGGAGCTTCAGCTTCTTGCCATTCAGCAGGGTTGGGATGATCCTATGATATCCACTGTTATCCCATATGGGGATGATATCCATTGATATCCTATGATTTTAATTGGGCACCTTGATGGGGATGAAATCCAGGTGGAACAGTGACATGGTGAAGTAGTTGGAAGATGTGAAAGAATCGTCAATGAGGTGTATGAAGGGAACTAGCCCAGCAGTCCTTTACAGCATCAGTCAACACTGTGCCATAGTCAAGGGTTGGATTCCATACCTATGTTCGAGGATGATCACCAATCCATGAATAGCTGGTTGGTGGTTTGGAACATTTGTTTATTTTTCCATATATTATTGGGAATAACAATCCCAGCTGACTTTCATATTTTTCAGAGGGGTCGTTATACCACCAACCAGATAGTGATTTATGTAGCTATTATGTTTGGATTCCTTCCATGGGATGAATATAGCACACTATAGTTTGACCATGCCATGGGAACACATGGACAGGGCCCAACACCCACACTTCTTTGAAAGTTCCCTGACCCTGGCCGAACTTTGATGGTTTCAAGTATGATTTAGTCTAAATCCCATTTTTGATGATTATTGATGATTAAATCCACATGTCTCCATCAGAAGCGACGCTTTTCTACAGCAGTGTTGCGGCATGGCCACCTTCAAACAACTCGCGGCAGGGAGGAGACGGATTTCAAGACCCGGCAGAAAAGGATGGTGGGGCGTCTCTTGACGTTACCTGGGTGGGGGAAAAAGGATCTGAGCGTTGAAAGTGAAATGATCCCCATTAATGATCCTTTAATGGTCCATGGATAATTGAAGAATGGTGATCATTAATGGTGATCCTTTAGACTAGATCCCCATTAATGATCCATACACAATTCTTATTTATGCGCGTCTTTGAATATCGTAAATATGGATTTGCGACGGGAATATGTGCAACGATATTCATAGAGACGCCAGTATTAAAGAATTGTGTATGTTTTGTGGTGCTTGCACAGCTTTGGGGCTCACGAAAGAAACTAGGGGCGCCATATTCAAATACACATGATTTTGATCTTATATGTTTTTACAATGCATAAAGTACATGTTTGCTCCTGAGGACTTCAACATTACTATCTGAATCATGTGCTCAGGAGTTTGAATGAATCTTGCTCTCAGAGAACCATTGGCCGTTGAAAGAATTTAATAATTCGAATTTCCTCAAGACGCGAGATTGCCCCAATGTTCTTTCCCTCACTAAGCGTTACGTACTGTACCGAGTCTGGTTGGCCTCAACCTATACAAAAAAGAAACAAATATTCTAAGATTTTTTGTGGCTGATGCATGCATAATATTCTGGTAGACTGTAGCTATGTGTGTATATATATACAATTATATACATGTTATAATATATAAAATTACAATATACAATTATTACATACACTAGTGCATGCATGCATGTATAAATACAGACAGACAGACAGACATACAGACATGCAGACATACAGATATATTGAACAACAGACACACACACACAGACAAACAGACATACATACGTGCGTGAGTGCATGCATGTATACATACAGACAGGCAGACATAGAGACATACTGTGACAGACATATACATACATGCATGCATGCATACAGACAGACAGACATAGACACATACATACATACATACATACATTCATACATACAAACATACATACATACATACATACGTACATACTGAAATGCATGCTACAATAAATGTGGTTTGCTACGCACGGTTTATACGCGATCGCATGAACCGATTCCGAAACAGCATCATGGTCAACGATTCATGCTACAATAAGTGGTTTCAACGCAAGGTTTGATTTGCGATCGGATGAAGCGATTCCGAAACAGCAAGTTGCATAATTAATTTTAATATTATTCAATCTTCAGACAACAAATGTGCCAGTTTCAGAGGCCGATACCATTTCTCTGAATGACCAAACTCGAAATCACAAGAGCAAAGGCCCGGAGCTGTTTTTTTGGGGTGGCATTTCGGTGAAATGTTTACAGGCGTTTATATTTTATGTTGTTTTTTGGTGCAAGCAGATTTGGACTAGCTCCATGTACAAGCAAGGATAGGCATGTGTACAGGCATGCGTATCAATAGAGTATGTGTGTGCCAGTGTCAAACTAGCGATGTTCTATGAATATTCCAGGATGGTTATCGGCCCATTGGGGTTCATAAAACCGTGAAATTTGTTTGCCTTTGATGGGATGGATGACGATTGCCCGTGTAATGACCTTTTTTCATACCATGGCACTTTATCAACAAATGATCTTTTCAAAGTCAACAAATGGAAAAAGTTGACCAATATGTGATAAAATCATATAACATCAGTATATGGCACATATCACATATTAGTCAACACACATGATCTTTTCAACGTTCAGCCCGTTGTCAAATCATGGCGATTCCACCGTTGAACATCGCGGCTCCCGTGGGCTCCACTGAGGTGTGCTAAAGAGCACTTATGTCTCCAACTTCATGGTGGTGCCTCGAATGATTTACGGCTGTTTAATATACTGTATATATATATTATCCTATAAGATCCTGTAGCCTATATGTGCCTATATAATAATATAATAATATATATATATATGATGCTATATTATTATAATTATAATCATTATTATTACTAATTATTATTATTACTATTATTATCATTTGTTATTATTATCATTGTTTTATTACTATTATTATGTATAATTATATATATATATTACAATGGGAACACATATTTGTATCTTCCACAAGTACATTTACAGATCACACTTGGCTACGTATGGCCTTCCCGGCGCTTTCCGGGCATCTCGGGTGGAGCCCTGAGCTCAGCATCGTTGGGGCCGCCTCGAAAAGAGAATGGTACCTGGTAACAACTGGTTTTTGGGATGTGGCAGGGGGTGAATCCCACATGATTGGTACCCTCTGGTAAACTAACATAACTATGGAAAATCACCATTTTTAATAGCTATGTTAGTTTACCAGAGGGTAGGTTATGTCCCCATGCAATGTACTGTTTCTCACCACCTTTGGGTTTATCAACTTCTAGACTTCTAGATGGTTCATCAAGGTTACAACAAAGGGTTAAACAAATCAATATCTGGGCCCTCAAAGTACCCATTGGCAGTTTACCCAGAATTTTACTACTTTAAACATCTTTAAACCAGTTTTATGGGTGGAGGGTCTAGGTAGATGGATTTTTCAATGAAAATAATCCCATCCCCCGTTCATATTGAACACCCCCATTCTATCGTCCCAGCCATATTTGTTTTTAGTCCCTACTAAACCATGGTTTCTGGAGGGTGTTGTTTAATGTTTGATATAAGGTGTTTTTGGATTTTTCGCAGGATTTATATATATATAACTCATTTGTTTTCCGGCATGTTCAGGCCATTGTCTGGTGAACTTCTCCATGAGTTCTGGTGTTTCTTTAAACTTGGTTATATCAAGTTAGATCCCTAATGTTCCCATGATATTCCCATGACATATTCCCATGATATATTCCCATGATATCCCCATCGTTTTCCCAAGGCCCTGGTTCTCTTTGATGCTTACTGCACCTGTGCTGACATCGACTCTCGTGCCGTCGGCAAAGCAACTCCTAAGGACCGGGCCTAGCAGCGATCCCAGATGCTCCATTTATAGTAATCCCCAAGATAGAAACGTACTTTACCACAATTTTGATGGGATTTTATATGATTTTATATACTAATTTCTATATTTTGGATGTGTTTTTAGTGTATAGTGTATACTTATCTTATCTTGGGTATAGGTTTTGTTGGGTATATGGAGATCGAGCGTACTGATTTTCACACGGCCTTACCATCTCAAAATGCGGAGTAAACCAGTGCACGCAGGCACAGGACACTTCTTTTTCCAGTAAATAATTGGATATAATTGAGATTGATCGAATACCATGGAAAATAGGATTTGACCGACATTGGGCAATATAGGAAGGGCTTAACATTGTCCATCAATCTAAAGTTTTTTGTCCCCGGATGGAGCGTAATGAAACCCTTAACCCAAAAATGAGTCGCGTGTCAACCTCTTTCTACCATCCCTTAAGGGCATTCACAATGTTCTAAAGATGTCTCGTGATTCTTGAGACATGAGCCGACCCAAAGGGGATTTAACGTGATTTAGCACCAAGAATAACGTAAATAAGCACTAATATCACTAATTAACACTATAATATATATATATATATATTCGACATTGTTTCACATTATGTAGCACCATCCAACACAATTTGTAGATGGCCGTGTTTGGTCTGGGATCAAGTCTTTGGGTATCCACAGACCTTTACTAAGCCGAGCCATGATGCTTAGGCTTAGTAAAGGGAACCTAATCTGATGACTGGGGATATCTGGGGATAGACTGCAATTGGAATAAACATCGGAATATGATATAAAAGGAATATAGAGTAACCAACAAAATTAAACACCCCTCAGAAACCACGGTTTTCAGTAGGTACTAAAGACACAATATGACTGGGACCATAGAATGGGGTTGAATACTGACGGGGGATGGGATTACGGGGGATCATATAGTAAGTTGAGCCATACACATATCCCCATCCCCAAGGAAAATGTTCCACAAGCGGCCAACCTGAGGAGGGTCATTGTAGACAAGCAGTTAGATATACATCTCACCCCATCTCAACCATATCTGTGGTCTTTGTGGACGAAACAGGCTAGTAGCCAGACTACAAATATCTACAAATAGCTTCTCAAGATATCTCAATAGCTCATATCTTAGTGCATTATGGGGTTTCCAGCCTCTTTCCTGAGACATTGGCTTGAAGCATATTGATTCACATGATCTCACCTTCTCCAGATGCATGGTATCAGCGGGCACGGAGGAGTTTGCTATCTTTTCGGATCTTTGCTTGGTCATGTACACCATCGAGCTCTTCCTGAATATGGCCGTCAAAGGACCGCTTTGGCGATCCTGGGAGATGGGATACCTGAACGAATAGCCGGAATAGCCGTTGAATGAATTTGAACCGTGATCTTCTTGGAATTCCGATGTTTTATGAATGTCAACTGGTCATAGTCTGGTTAGTGGTTTGGAACATTTTTTATTTTTCCAGATATTCGGAATAATCATCCCAACTGACTAATATTTTTCAGAGGGATTGAAACCACCAACCAGTAGTTTTCAATAACATGGAATGGGCTAGCAAATAGTAACAGAAGACCACCCACGGGATTCACGGGTGAGACAAGATGCTTTACAGGGCATAGCGTCCCAAACCTTTCCGGTGCATAGTTTGTTACACATGAACAAACGAGCGATCTTGGAGTAGGGTGAGCCCATCCTCACAGGCAGTCAACAGATTTGCGGGTACTATCGCCAACCAGATGTGGCATCATCAATCCACAAAATAGATCAAAATAGAATGAATCACCTGGTGCTTTACCTATCTATCTATTTTGGAGATATCACCAGTATGAATCATCTATCCATCTCATTTGAAATCTGGATCCTCAAATGGTCTCTCTCTCTCTCTTTATCTATCGGAGGTCCCTATTTTGCTGACTCTCGCAGGACGGGAAATCTTCATGGATTGGACTATGATTCTGGATGTCACCTGGCCGATGGCAACAACGGTTGCTGTGTCAAAAGGCACCCAAAATGGGGTACCAACGGACAATAGTGCATGTTTGTTGTTTAACTATCCATTGTGAGGGGAAGCTTGGACAGTAAAATTGGTTTTGGTCAATCAATTTGCTTGAATTGACAATTGTCTTGAACTATAGTTTAAACGCACACAGCTAGATCAATTCATATTGGATACTGAAAATATCCAGATGTTTGGACCCTGTGTCCTGTAATAACTTGCAGATATGTCGGATGTAGGACTGCCAACTGTGGAGAAGCTACCAGAATGTCACAACCAAACGGCATGAATTTTTACTCAATCGTGTCGGGTGCGAACGATCACTAGAACTATAGTTGCAAATTGCGAGCAACCAAGTAGCCCAAGTAGCTGGAAAGCACAACTGCTTCATCATATGCAAATATACAATAGATCCAGAGAGGCAGAATGTTTATATATACAGTCGGTAGTCACCCAGATCAAGGAATCAAATCTGACATATTTCAGTGAGGTTTGTCAGCTGCATCTCAGGTGGTGATTATTATGTGCGGCTATGGGGAATTTCTGCTGATCCTCGATGCTGGCGAACTTTGCGAGGGTGAAGAACCATTGTAAGATATTGTCAGTTATTTGCCAACAGCAGCTGGGGATTTTATCCAACTACAATCAGGTTCTTGGCACCACAATTTTGGAAACATTGGGGATATGCTACGCTGATACATCTGAAACTTCCTTCACAGCTAAATGGCGCTACCCCCAAAAAACACAACCAAATCCCAAAGGCCGTGGAATTTTTGGGGATTGAGTGCATGCAAGGCATCACAACCACTGTTTTGTCAGCTGCTGAAGAACCATCCTGACAAGTGTGACACACCTCGAGTGAGCTTGGACGACTTCAAGTATGCTGCGGCAGCACTGAAACAGGCAGCTGAGCCTCAAGATTTGAAAAGACCATGAGCAAAAATTGGAGGAGGTGACCAAAGCAGCCTTCCAAGACCTTATGTGCGATGCTGAGTCCGATGCATAAAATTACACCGGCAAGAAATCCCAAACAGTGTGGGGGTGGTGGATGGCAATATACGAAAGTGACGCTCCTGTGGCTCCTTTGCAAAACAGTGGTCGTTATTTGCGGAAGCTATAGTGAGGCTGCAATGCTGCTAGAAGATCAATATAGCAAAGCCACACAATTGGACGAAAAGCCCGCAACCGCAGCTCTCGTCGTGTGCTGACCAGGTAGCAGGAAGGTATGAACACAAATCTCTGGCAGACGCAACTGCGGACAGAGGTCCAGAAACTTTGTTTTCGGGCAAAGTTGTTCAATGCTCTTTCCATGAGCGCGTCCTGGATCAAGCGCATCAACGCGACTGGCGCAATGAAGGATGAACCACTCTCATGGCACTGGTTGCGTTTCACCCTAACCTGCTGGCTGCAGACCCTTGACGCCAGCTGCGCGGCGATGCCCCCAAGAGCCCAAGAGATCCTAATAGCATGTGTTCACGCGCAAGTTCGGCTTGCAAAGCCTTCTTGTAGGGCAAGCAAAAAATCTTGAGCATGAAACTATTCAAGAAGCATGCGCATATTAGACTTGGTTGCAACTTGGATTGTTCATTGGCCCATTGCTTTCAGGTGATGGCCCAGGTCTGTTTCAAGACCGGAAGTGGCCACCGACCACACAAGGAAATTTAAAATTCGCATGTATAACAGGGCTGATAGATTTTAGATGGTGAACTAGTGCACCTGTCCACCTTGCAACTTCAGGGGTCACGCCTGCCCTTGGCTTGTTTCCCAGAAAAGACCCTGGACACAATCCTCCTTTTGAACATGCACCTGGACAGGATGCATAGTAAAGAAACTGAGCCGAGAAACCCACATTTTAAGCTGGATTGCGTTTCATTTTTGGAATCTGGCGGCCATTGTGCACCATGCAGAACATCAAACCGCTTAAAGCCGAAGTGGTTAATGTCCAAATCAGGACTTTGAGAAAGCGTGACGACGGTGACTTTTCGATCGTTTTCGCTCATGATGCTGGCAATGCTTTTGCTGATGCTGATGCTCTCCACCATGAATCTATGTTTTGACATCTGTTTGGACGACGATGGCAATTTTCATAACGAAGGTCATGTGGACGCTGGTATGTCGATAATGAGAATCAAGACAAATACACCTATGTTGGTATTCGTGTTTTTGTTTTACATGTTGAGTGACCATGCACGTGTTAAGTTGCACCTTTGTATATTTATGATATTTATATGTATATGTTCTCTACTGTTTATGTTTGCAGACAGGGAGGCCGATGGTTGTATATTCTCGGTGGCGATCATTCTTGTTTTGAAGAACACCGATCCTTCTAAAGGACCCTTTTTGCCGACAACGATTTGGTCCTGAGCATGGGCATGTTTCGTGCCTTCCGCCTAGCACGCATTGCGCCTCTGGCTCAACGAACAGTGCCCAATTGCCCCCGGGAACAGCAGCCAATAAGATATGGGTTGTCTCAAAAATTGGGATATCCTAAAAATTTGAGCCAGGGAAATCGTGATAAAACATGGGATTTGGAGCCGATGGACTTGCAAAATTTGAGGCAACCTCCACAGATGGGAGTATAACGTGCACATGGTGGTTGGCTGTGGCTGAGTTGATAGGAATAATAGCACACATTTTAAAAAATGAACTTGTTATATACATTGTAGTTTAATCCGTGATGGGTAATCCAAGGCCAGCAGAAAAAATGGTGGGTGAAAAAGGATATACCCCCAGCAAGTGGTGCGTGTGTGATCTCAAGACCTTTAGATAGCTTTAGTTCATGGATCCCATGTGTTAGTTCCGGTGACTTGTTCTAGGCGGATTATTGGATGTATCAATCAGTGTTTATGTCTATTTCCTGCAAATTGCGGAAACATGGAAAAATGTGACTATATGATTATATATGAATATTGGGTTATATGGGGCTATGTTTGCAGTCACTTCGGTCAGATTTCCCCTGTAATTCCGGTTGAATGGTTTTTTTTCTCAAATAGATTAGGTGTGATGTCTTGATCCAAGTTATTGATGCCTGACTTTTTGCTGTGCTGTTGCTTATCCCAGTGGTTCGGGTATGGAAATTTAGTTTCGACTGCCAATTGACTTTGAAATACCACAGAATATGTTTCGAATGGTGGGTGTCCAACATGGGCATCTCTTGCAAAAGAGTACCCAAAGTTCCGACGAGTGGTAGACCATCCTATTCCTTCTTGAACGGAAATTGTGGTGGCATCCCCCACTTACCGACACCCTCAGGTTAGACTTCAAAGATTAAATTTCCCCCAAGAAATACACTGTTTTTTTTTCCGCATCAGGTGCGTTTAATGCGGCTCTTGCGAAAGACGCGCGCGCTGCGTGAACTGCAAAAGCTCGTGACGATGATGGCCACCTGTTGCTGGGCCGAAAGAGTGACGGAGACCATCAAGCGTTGGATCTTGATGCACAAAGCAGGTGGGTGTTATGCAATCCAAACACAAGGATTTCAGCTGATAAAATGGGAATGCAAGGCAGAAATAGTGGCTAGTTGTGGGATATTAACAAGTAAGAGCTGATTTTTCATTGCAGCAAGAGAATGAGGAGCGAATCTGAGACCATGTTTTACTGAGTAAACTAGAGGTTTGTACATAAACTACAAAATGAGACCTTTTTTTTATGTGGCGTTTCTAGCTGCTTGTTTGACCTGGGCTTTTTGTGCAGTCCACTTATATCGGACCCCATTTTTTTAGCATCCCACATCAAGGGCACACATGTTTCAGACTCCGGGTATAGAGTTGGGTGCCCCGATTTTGAACCATATGAGTTTGTACCTTGTAGGTCATGATTTACCTTTGAGTGGTCCATGAATTGCATGAACCAGAATCATCCAGAATCCAAGCACTCAGAAAACCTGAGGTTTGAAAGCTTTGGTGTGGTCGTCTGTATTTTGCTTCTTCATAATGAGTGTGTGGGCCATGTTCATGGTTGAGGTGGGACCGGAAGTGGTTGCGTTTTTTTTTTTTGTGTGTGTATACCGTGTCGACAATCGCGACACACTCAAAATTCCTTGGCTGGCAGAATTCCACTAAACAAAGTGTTGAGTTTGGTAGGGCAAGAGTTTGACATATATTGACCGAGAAAGATCCTATTTGCAAATCGAGGCATGAAAAAAATGAGTATGAATCAGCATGATTTTGCTTTGTCACATCATATCATAGCTATTGTGCATCTTGAGAGTGACCGTTGTCCGACAGTTGTGTTTTTGGTGCCGGGGCTCTGAGAGGCTCACGACTGTTGTCACATTCTCTATGCTTGGATCATCATAACTGTGGGGTGGGGTGGGGTCGCCCCACCTGCTCGCTGCTACTCTACTGTATGTTCATGCTCGATGCTATGCTTCCGTTCGCTTGCAAGTGTGCACATGCTGGATGCTACGCTACTGTGTACTTTCATTTGCATTTGCACACATGCTGGATGCTACGGTAGGCTAGTGTAGATATTTCCATCTTGCGCAGGACATGGAAATAGATGCTGCGTTGCGTAAGATTGGTAAACTGGCAGCCCGCGCATGAAGAAAAGAAGCTGTGTCTGTTGCAAAGACACACCTGGATGATGCTTTTGGAGATCTTGATGTCGATGCTGATGCTGATGCCTATGATATCCTATGATGATGATGATGATGATGATGATGTTGTTGTTGGTGGTGATGGTGATGATGATGATGATGATGATGATGATGGTGATGGTGATGCTGATGATGCTCGTGATGCTGATGATGCTGATGATGCTGATGATGCTGATAATGACGACAATGATGATCATGATGATGATGGTGATGATTATGATGATGATGGTGATGATCATAATGATGATGGTGATGATGATGATGCTGATGATGCTGATGATGCTGATGATGCTCATAATGACGACGATGATGATTATTTTGATGATGGTGATGATGATGATGATGATGGTGATGGTGATGGTGATGCTGATGCTGATGATGCTGATGATGCTGATGATGCTGATGATGCTGATGATGACGACGATGATGATTATGATGATGATGATGATGATGGTGATGATGATGGTGATGATGATGATGCTGATGATGCTGATGATGCTGATGATGCTGATGATGACGACGATGATCATTATGATGATGATGATGATGATGATGCTGATGCTGATGCTGATGATGACAAAATGATGACAACGATGATATCATCCATGATGATGATGATGATGATGATGATGATGATGATGGTGGTGGTGAACATTTGGTTTTTCACCCTCCTGGATTTCTCCCCAGGAAAACTTTGAACATGTCAACAGGAGGAAGCCCTTCACATGTTTTCGCACTCTCATTCAATCTGAAGTTCAGCACGGCATTTTTTCAACCAGATGGTTGGGTTTCTGCCCTTTCGTTTTGTATGTGTGTTTTTCTTGCGAGATTGGCGCTTTTAACCACCAGCATTTGGGCAAAAAAAATGTGGTTGATGAAAACCATTCTCCTGAAAGGTGGTGCATCCAATCATCAGCGAACCTGGACTGTTTGATGCACCTCGGACACGATGGGTCGCGCTGGAAACTCCGGCTACCTCATGTTTTTCTAACAGTTTGTCATGGAAAATTGGCATGTTTCATGGGCAAAAATAATTTCTCCTTTTCATGGGTGCATCTACCAAAGTGCTGAGTTTCCGTGGCCAGCTGTTGAATTGCCGGAGGGGAGGGTGTAAATATATAATTATAGGCTAGGTTTTTCTTGATTTGGATGGGATGACGCACTGGGAACGAAAAACACATATCCAATATTATCTATCAAACATGTAAAAACCTTGACGCAGCAATCATAACACTTTGCAAGGAACTGAAGAATTGGTTTTGGAGGGTTGGGGCATGTTTGGCGATCTGCGGGTGAAATTTTTGAATACCTCAAACTTTAACACTGGATATTTAATCCATTAGCGAAAAAATAATATTAATCTATGATTATTGTTATTGTTTTGTTTTTATTATTAAAATTGTGTGTGTGATCCCCAAAATGGTATAAATCCTGTGATGTTATCTAACATCTTATCTGACATAATTACGGGCATGCCATCTGGACGTTTATCTCACATATATTCTGACGTTCTATCTGACACATATTCTGACATTCTATCAACCGTTCTATCTGACATTCTACGTGACATGTATTTTGACACGTTTTTTAGCTGACATATTCTTGCATTTTATCTGACATTTATCTTGAAACATTTTATCAGATATTATCTGGCATGCTACCTGACATTCTATATCCGCCATGTATGACATAGTTACTAAGTTTATCTCGATATATTCTGAGATTTTCTCTCCCTTTTGGCATAGTGTTCCGGGTCCGGCAGAGCCAGAGAGCTTGGACTTTTCTCTGTCCGTGGGTCCGTGTCCGATGGGATGTCTTGTTGAAAATCGAGAGACCCTCACCTGGTGGGGAAAGAATCCATAAGTTGTTGTGAGCATTGATTTGTCCGATTTGTTTCCACCCTAAGACTCTTGGAACACGCAGGTATGTCTTGAAAAAAGGGGTTCCTTACCGCGCTGTGGAAAACCATCAAATTGTTAGCGAAATCATCTATAGATGGGCCATTCTCCATAAAGCTAATTGAATATATTATGTTGAAATATCGGGAGTATGTTTTTGGGATGTCATTGGATGTAAGAAGATAACTGATTAAGAAACAATATGAACGGAAAATGATTTCTATCGCGCGGTGTCCAAAATAGTCGCACCCTTGAAAGAGAAACCACCCACCCGAACATGTCGTGCACAGGGTCCAAGATCTATATTATTGTACGTAGTTAAGGGTAGCGAAATGTTCTATTTATATAACTACAATGTACATTGTAGTTGTCACCTTGGCCCACAATGGGCAACGACATCTCCAATGACCGCTCTTATTTAGCCAACTCAAACCAGTAATTTACTCTACAGTATATTCTACCCCCAGCCCAAGAAAAATATGAAACTCCAAGACAATTTGGTACCTAAGTAGGTGTTTGCCAGACAAGTCTTCAAGGAAAGACTGGCAATGCGCGATTTGAGGATTGTGTTCAGTGCCAAACCGCCGCTGGATCTGTAATGAATGCCAACTTGCTCCTCTTCAAGACTGTCACTGGGAATGCAGAACTGGCCATGTTGACCTTCTGGATATGACGATTTTGGGGGGATGTAATTAACACAATATATGACGTAACATAAACGATTAAAACTATATGTTGTTGATAGATATTTCAAAATAACCACAAAACACTAAGATGTCACTGAATAAACGGAAACATGGCAATACATGTATAAAATGTTGAAAGACAAAAAACACAATTAATTGGATATGGCGTACTCAAAGCATGGTTTCTGTAAAATGGTCCAAACCAATCCATTGACTGTACAATAGTCGTTCTTCAGGACATCGTTGATGCATACCTAGGACCTGGTATGTACAGCATGAAGCGGTGATATCCTTAATGTCCTTTCCATCTTTGTTTATTTGACTAAAATTGCCATGTTCTACCTTTATGCTTATATTCATACAGATTTATGTATATGTGCGCATTCCTACGTATCATTGTGTTACTGCGTTACCCATCAGAACGTACTTGTATTTATGAAACAACATTATCCCAATGTACGCATGGTTTTCCCTCAACGCTGATTGGTTAGCATTTTGATTTGTACTTGGTCTTTGGCGGTCATTCGTGAATTAGATCCCCAGTGTGGTTTGTCAAACCACATTGTATGTTGGGGGAAGTCCATGTTTTCTTGGCCAAAATCGATTCTTGAGCTGGTCAAAATCTGCATGTGTGTTGGTCAAAATCATTAGCTCGCAATCTCCTTTGTTTCGTTGGTCAAAATCCATATGTTTGCCGGCTAACACCTTATCTGTGTTCCATTTTTAGTGGATGAAATCACAGTGTTAGTCAAATATGATGCTCATTGTTTGTTAATGAACGTGTTTTTTGATTGAATACGGTTTATTATTGATGAACATTGATGAACACATCACTTACAATATTTCACGATTGTTGATCTCATGCAGATCCCCATCGTTTTTCATGGTTGAATCACACTTAATCTCCATATTCGTCAACTAAATCACCGGGTTTCACCATGTTTGTTGGTTAACTCATTTTATTAAAGAACGAAAACATTTTTGGTGTTTCAATCACCATGTTTGATTGGTAAAGTCCCATCTTTGTTGGTTAAATCGGTTAAATCACCACTTTTGCGGGTGAAATCCCATGTTTTTTCCCATGTTTCATGGTTCCCTGACCTTTTTTAGGTCATCGCTGGGGACAGCTGGGGGCTCATTGCTGTGCCGGTGATCCAAGCGTACCCGGCCACAGCCTTTATCTTTGCGCCCCGGTGGCGGTGGGAGAAAGAAGAAACAACATATCTGGTTGGTCGTTTGGAACATTTTTTATTTTTCCATATATTGGGAATAATAATCCCAACTGACTTTCATATTTTTCAGAGGGGTTGAAACCACCAACCAGATATGTGTTTTAGCGGAGTTAGCCACGAAAGATCGTGATTTTACGGTGATTTTTATGGGATCTGATGCAATTTAGCCATGAAAGGGGGGGGTGATGTTGTTGTGAACAGGATTTAGCAATGAACTGAGTTGGTTTTTAATGGTGATTTTTACGGGATTTCATTGGATTTCGCCGGATGTACCCGTAGTTAGTTTATGGATTTTCATGGACTTTGCCAAGAACAGATAGCAGGGGTGTTTGATTGGGATTTGAATGGTGAGTTTATGGGATACGCATCGGACAAATAACCAACTTGATATGATATTCCTTGATATTGGATACTTGGTGGTTTCCTAAAGGCCGGGACTCCAAAATCATCCAAAATTAACCATGTTTAATTTGGGTAAGGGGAAATCAATGTTGAGGGGTCTCCTCACTTTACGCAATGGGGATTTCATCAGTTTCGGGGCTTTCGGAGGTGCTGGGAACTGGTCAGGATGGCCATCCAAGTAGCTGTGCCAAGTAGGTGTATTTTTTCTGAAAACTGGAAGGGTCACCGATGTCTAGTACTCAGAATTCCCCCTAGTATTGATTACCCCCCTTAGATCTATTCATTTTGGGGTGCAATATTAAGGTATTATTCAATATGAAGGGATCGTTTTTGTTGGGTTTATCAAATTACGCATGTCATGCGCATCACTTGTCCCAACCACCAAGCCAGTAGTTAACTATTTACATGTGTGGGTGTCCAGCTTAAAACAATCAACAAACCAGCGAGATTGAGGATTTAGTTTAGAAAACGATATGTTTTTTCTGAGACAAATTGTTTTTTGTTTACACCATGTCAATTGGATTTACATAATTAATTTAATTTCAACCTGGAATCCCAAGAGACATACCACGAGATAGCTCAAAAAAATCTGCTGCTCAGATTGGGTCTCAAGTCACCCTGGCAACTTGGGTCGAAAGATTCCGGGCGGCGGTGTTGGGACCCTTTGCGGCGCCAGGGTCAACATTTCCCACAGGGGTTATCAATCCATTGACAAGTTAATGTACCCATATGGATTCCCATTCTGGGATGGATGACATAACCACATACGGGAGGATTGCCATACTAAGATGAATAGGGGTTAATACAGCCATAAAAAAAGAAACAACTTTAAATCCCTCATCATATGGCGGGCTGACCAAACATATCGGTTTGTCCAGAAATGGAATACCCTCATTCATGTACATGAAATAATTGTGAAAAGATCTTGGTGCCCTAACATCTAGGCCCTAGAAGCTATTTTCAAACACATCCATAAGAAATTCTTTGTAGAAACATTTTCATATAATCTATGGACATTTTCTGGTTGGTGGTATGGGATAATCCTTTCAAGATGGTTAAAACCACCAACCAGTTTTTCTGGACCAATAAGTTATTTCATGTCCATAAATGACATTAAATATATCGCCCTGTTGTGCAAACTCGGTTGCTCGCTTGACTCGGTTCGTGGTCCCACTTAATCCATGTGTACGTGTTATTCATGCGAGGGAAATGAACGTTTTCCGGGGAAAAATATGGAAACATTGAACATTCTAATCGACCATATTTAGTTCATCACGGCCAACACGCAACAATTTGACATTTACCACATGGTGTTTCCACATTTCGGGCAACTCTAGCATTTGTTCTCCACAGTATCGGCGTGCATATTCCATGTATTTCCCATGTTGGTGGATATCCCCACATTCGTTGATCTACTTGGTTACCTTTTCTATGATATGGTTGAAGATGAACTAATCCCTTCCCCCTAATATTAAACACCCCCGAAACGAAACCATGGTGATGTAGGGAATTTCCTCATAATTGGGACCATAGAAATGGGGTGTTTTCAATCCATACCACAAAAAAAACCGGAGGCCGCTACATGTCGCTACTGGTCTTACCATATATTACAGTATACTTTTTGTTTGGGGGTGCATCCCATCCCATAGCCTATACACAATTTGGTCATTTGACGCTTATGAAATGTTATGAATCACTTCCGATTCCTGTGATGCACATCCAAGTTCCCAGCATATTCCCATGATATCATATATATATCATTTTTGTCGATCAAATTATATTAAATCCACAAAGATCCCCATTTTGGATTAGTTAAATGCCATTTTGCAGGGGATGGCGTGGCGTCGCGCCACGGATCCCCTCTTTAGGTCTTTGGCGTGCTGAATCTCATTGTGGCAGTTGCTTGGAGGGGGACAGTAGGGCTGTCAGATGCAGAGATGATGGGAAAACAAAAACATGCAACTAATGGAGAAAGAGTGGAGTAATGTATAATAATGGGGATATTAATCATGATTTATGAAATTAATGAGAGAGACTCAATTAATGGATACTAAGCACTAAGATAAATATTGATTAATAGTAATGGTAGTACAAAATGATGATCAGCCAGAGTGAGTTCATCAAGCATTTAAAGGGTTATGTTTTTTTTCATAAATATACAGATTAACCCGCTATCCAAAGTTAATCAACCACTTATAACATTTCTTGGGATTCTCATGGGGGTAATAACCATTTGGCGGGGAATGTTATGTGGAGAGCTGGGGGGATCACCTTGTTGGGGTCAAACCCCACGATGAGTCAAGCATCAGATTCAGGATTTGAAGCATGTATATATATATCTTACATGGTTTTTATATACTGTATTTGAATTTACATATACATGATAAATGCAGATTTTAGGTGCGTGACATAAGTATCCAGTAATTCTGGCTGCAGTCATTGAGGTTTTGGCCCGTTTTGGATGTTAAGCCATCCCACCTTGGGGTACTGAATTGGTTCGAGCTTGGTGTGGAAAATGATCATGGACAACGGCCCCACTTTGAGGTTAGTGAACTTAGTGAACTAGATTACTACAAGTACACTTATATAATCTTGTATACATTAATATGATGAATTTCATGTAAAGATTCTTCAGATTTGGGATGTATAAGTCTGGATTGCCTGGATAGACATTTGTTTTTTGACACAGTTCTCCTCATATAATATATATATATAATATGATATATATATATATAATATTATATATATATATAATATAATATATATATATATATATATATATATATATATAATATAATATATATAATATATTTAATATATAATATATATATATATAATATATATATAATATCTATATATATTATATACACAGTATAAACGTATACGTATATCGATGGGTTCCTGCCTAGGAGTTGACTGGGAGATTTGGGGATTATAGAACTGCAGTTGTTTAAGTAGGAGACTTCCATCATGCGAACATGACCGATAACGATCAGATATGAGGATTTGTAGAAGCTATAGCATGCCCATGGGAACCAATATGGAATTTGGCATGTACGGTTTTTACACCATTCAGTGACACAGGTGATTTGCCTGCTGTACACAATTGCCAATTGTTCAAAAATATGTTCATTCTGATTCAGTTTCTACCTTTTTTTGCGCGTGGCCAGATTCATTTAAGTTTCTATATGAAAATATCGCACCCAACAATTCGATACTTAGTAATTAGTTCATCATAGTTTTTACGTTTAATCTTTTGGTTGGCTGGGGGTATGCCCTATGATTTAATCCCATGGCAGTTGTTGGGAGCCATGGGTGCGGCGCCGTTGCTGAGGTTGTTGTTGACACATTTGCAGAGGCGTGGCGTGGATGTCTGATCAACGATCTGTTCTTTTTTTCAATTTGTGCAATGTCTAACTGCTTCTGACTCCGATGATCTATTGCGAAAGCAATAATTCTAGGTGATTTCTTAGTGTAGTTGCTCGTTTGCTGTCTTATCTGAACCGTATCGTTTCATATTTTTCCAGTATGTTCCATTCGTTTCACCTCCATGCTTCGTGAATTCCTGTTGCCGCTTGTCAGAGCAAACGACTTTCCTGAACTGTACGAACTGCACTGAAATTTGTTCCGAAGCTAAACAAGGAAACACAATATACCAACCACGTTCATCATAGTTTATGGATAATTTATAGTTCCTTATCATGAGAATATTTCATGGGCCATTTCAGGAACTTAAGTTGGAGGTACCATATATAAGGCCCAAATTTCAGGACAAAATTTCAGGGAATATCCCCAGAATATATGGTGTTTCTTGCGTGTTTCCAAGACAACGGGCATTCATCAGAGGCGCGGCAACGGGACATCTTGAATCTGGCGGAGGAATTGGAATACGATTTCGAGACTTGTCTGAGGGGAATTGACGCTGTCGCCTCTGGCGTTGTGTGGGACTTGGCAGTTAGAAATCCCAATTTATGTTCAAAGGGAAAGATAGGAAAGACATGGAAAAAGCATGCATATGATTGCTGGTTTGGCACTTCGAATCCCAATTTTCATGGGAAACACGCGGGAAATTAAATATTACTGGCTAAAACAAAAAACATGGGGATTGGGTCAAGTGATTGGAGACGTTTGGGACATGGATGCGTTCCACGAATGAGTCATGAAATCGGCGGCAGTCAAAGGAGACGATTATGGATATAACTTCTAGCGCTGAACAGGTGACTTTCCCGCAGAAGATGTACATACTGACATGTCCAAGATGTGCATGTGAAAAAGGATTGAGGTGATGGATAATCGGATGCTTCTATACTCCAAGGGTTCAAAGGGAAGAACTTCATGTGGGAAACCCTTGCACTACAGAGGCACTGGTGTGAAACCCTGCTGAGACACACCATGATGGCAACATGGTCCTCTAGTCATGTGGCACCTTGAAACTCAATGTTTGGTCTATCTTTCACATATATGTTCCAAATGATTACGGTTAGGCAATGACGGTATTGTTCAAGACCGCTTCATCACACAGTCTGATACAGTCTGATCAGTACTCACATGCCATAGACATAGTATGAGTTTGTAATTATGCTTAAGTAATCATGTATTAATATGTGTTAATGTGTGTAAATACGCATTTTATATAATGTATATATATAATGTACACATATATATATATATATTATAATTAATATTAAATATAATTAATTTATATATATATATGCATTACAGCGTAGATTACCCATGATTCCAAGCACGATTCGTTTATCTTTGTTGTTCCAAGGAAAAGGACCGGAAGTTTTTGCAGAAAGTCTTTGACCGAAAAAGGGACACGTTGCTTGATGTCGCTCGTCGTTCCAGGCGCATTGCTTGTTTGCCTGTGAGTGCTCGCCTCAAAGGTCGCTTGGCAGCCACCGTGTTGGGGCCCAAAGCAGTGTGGGGCCATG
>Ga0126342_10000625_pt1:0-40000 | contig 41059 bp, 35 predicted proteins | sample Cyp1metagenome_FD_92528 | JGI IMG/M metagenome (GOLD analysis project Ga0126342, IMG submission 92528) | Coral microbial communities from Lord Howe Island, Old Settlement Bay, Australia - Cyphastrea 1 metagenome | ecosystem: Host-associated > Invertebrates > Cnidaria > Coral ...
CAGGCGCAAGGGATTGTGGACCTTGTCAAAAGTGAGCAAAACGTGAGGGTTTTGTAGCATTTCCAAAAACGATGGCAGGCGTGGGACATTTGAAGAGGATCTGCAAAGATGCATTTTCCGTGGTCCGGGCGCTGATTTCCTGAGAGGGGTTGCATTTTGGAGCATCAGATGTTCAGTTTTGGGAGGAAGATTTTGCGTGACAGATGCAGCACTCCGTACGACCTGGCATCACTTTTCCGTGGCAAGCACAATACTTTAGACAGGTGGAGTGGAAAAATCGGAAAACGGATTGGTACGAGGCCGTCAGCTCTGCACTCAACTTTCTATTTTTGAAGGAAGTCTCGCAGAATTATTTCGTTTTTGATGTCGTCAAGTTCAAGAATTGAGGAGGTCTCGCAGAATTGTTTCGTTTTTGACGTTGTCAAGTTAAAAAAAAATAGGAAGTCTCGCAGAATAGCTTCGTTTTCAAGCTTGCAGATAGACAGATAGATAGATAGACACCTACAATTGCAAGTACCACTACACTACACTACTACAACTACAAGTGCAAATATACTACGCTACATTACGCAACACTAATTACACTACACTTTTTTTCATTACACTACACTACACTAGTTACATCTAATTACATCTAATTACATCTAATTACATCTAATTACATCTAATTACATCTAATTACATCTAAGTACATCTAATTACACTACGCTACACTAATTACACGACAACTTCTACAACAGCTACTACTACGACAACAACAACAACAACTACTACTACTACTACTACTCCTGCTACTACCACCACCACAGCTACAGCTACAATTGCAGCTGCAATACATTACGCTACAATACCCTAATTAAACTTCAGCGCATTACAGCTACAAATGCAAATACAACCACAACTACACTACATTACACAACACTACGCTACACTAATTACATTACGTTACATTACCTTACCTTACCTTACATTACATTACGCTACAACTGCAACTACCACTACATTGCACTACACGACGCTACACTACAACTACAGCTATACTTTACACTTCAATACACTAGACTACACTACACTATACCACGCTACAGTACACCACAATACGCTAATTACACTAATTACACCACACCACAACTACAACTGCAACTGCAACTGCAGTACACTAATCGCACTACATTACAACTACAACTTACAACTAGCTACAATACAACTACCACTACAACTACAACTACAATTACAACTGCGCTACACCACACTACATCCGTGAGGTGACCACTGCAACCATTGCAACCACTCCAGAAAACACAACTTCACCCACCTTTCGGTCCATCAGTGGATTCGCTCTGCCATCCGTGAGTCACGACAACCAACCCTTCCTATAGGTTTCCTATTTTTGAAACTTGCGCCACCACCTTGCTCGGTACTACTTACTAGTAATTTATACGAATCATGATAGGAGTTAGTGGAGTAGTAAACATGAGCATTTTTACTGATCACTATGATCGCAATTTTATCATCAATTATTATTGTTATCATTATGATTAGTGTATTACTATTCATATAGTAATCCATTTGAATCACCAGGACGCCGCCACACCGCCCTCTCGCCTCCGAGAATATCTTTCGAGGCATCCTGATGAGAAAGTAACTGGTGAACGTAACCTTAGTGAGTTTACCCATGATCACTAAGGGTATCACTCAGGTAACGTTAACCGGTTCAGTTACTAAGGATATCACTAAGGTTGCCACTCATTTACCCATGGGAAAAAATAACTTTTGGATATGACCCAAGATTTTTCACCAGGTTATCATCATGAAGTGGCCACTTACCCGTTAGATGAACTTAGAGACTTTGGTTGTTGGGTTATGGGTAATCAAACTTGGGGAAATCATGGCCAACCCGCGAAGGATTTATGGAGGTTTTACTGTAAATGGTGTTGCCATGGGAGGACCATCTATAAATGGGGAATTTTCCAGCCATGTTTGATTGCCGGAGGGTAATCTATATAAATGTTGAACCTCAATTCTTAGATACATGTAGATACAAAAACTGGAACTTGTTGGAAAGTTATGGAAAACTCTGATATGTTGAAGGGAAAACCGTGTTTATAAATCACATGCATAACCCCTGGGAAACATTATTATCAGAATGGAGAAACGTACCACGTTTTCAGACACTATCAAATATGTTCAAAATTTTACTTGTATATTGAGGCTCTTGATGGCATTACGTGCACCTTTGGCAGTACAACGTGTTGAACGTTTTGAAAAGTGCTGTGGCAGGATGTTGCAAGTTGCGGAACATGTGTGGAGGATGAACGATTATTAAGATTAATTTAGGACGTAGCAGGCGAGTCGACTTCAAGACCTAGGGGACCAAACATGAAGAAGTGATCCACTAAGAGATGATTTTCCGATCAATACCTCCGTTTCTAGGGATGTTCAGTTGCCATTTTTGATTACGGGTAATCTGAGTGTCTCACAATGAAAGCATGTTTGACACCGGATGACTTAACGCGACTGATTGCACCAACAAATTCTTCCATTGATTCCCAGATCATTCCCATATATTCCCCATTTTTAGCATTTGTGGATCAAGTTTTCCCTTGTCATTTGCCCTTTGAAGTTGGTTCAGGATCCCCATTTCTGTTGGAGTAGCATCACAGCTATCAGCCCTGGTGGAATATCAACATGCTTAGAGACATCCCGCGACTAATGGCTTAAACATCAGTCATTTGTATGTGAAGTTTCTAATATAAAATCTGCATGTTTTGTTTTGGTCACAACCCCAATATGTATGTATGTATGTAATGTAATGTAGTGTAGTGTAGTGTAATGTAATGTAATGTAATGTATGTATGTATGTATGCATGTATGTATGTATGTAATGCATGTAATGTATGTATGCATGTATGCATGTATGCATGTATGCATGTATGTATGTGTGTATGTATGTATGTATGTATGCATGTATGTTATGTTATGTTATATTATGTTATGTTATGTTATGTTATGTCATGTTATGTTATGTTATGTATGTATGTAATGTATGTATGTATGTATGTATGTATGTATGTATGTATGTGTGTGTATGTATGTATGTATGTACGCATGTATGCATGTATGCATGTATGCATGTATGCATGTATGTAATGTATGTAATGTATGTATGTATGTATGTACGTATGTATGTATGCATGCATTCATGCATGCATGCATGTATGCATGTATGTAATGTATGTAATGTATGTATGTATGTAATGTAATGTAATGTAATGTACTGTGATGTAATGTAATGTCATGTAATGTCATGCAATGTTATGTAATGTATGTATGGTTGGATGGTTGGATGTATGTATGTTATTTATGTATGTTATTTATGTTTGTATGTATGCTATTTTTGCATGTAATTTATGTATGTAATTTATGTATGTCATTTATGTATGTAATTTATGTATGTAATTTATGCATGTAATGTTTGTATGTATGTATGTAATGTAATGTAATGTAATGACATGCAATGCAATGTAATGTAATGTAATGTAACGTATGTATGGAATGTATGTAATGTATGTAATGTATGTAATGTATGTAATGTATGTAATGTATGTAATGTATGTAATGTATGTAATGTATGTAATGTATGCAATGTATGTAATGTATGTAATGAATGTAATGTATGTAATGTATGTAATGTATGTAAAATATGTAAAGTATGTAAAGTATGTAATGTATGCAATGTATGTAATGTAATGTAATGTAATGTAATGTAATGTAGTGTAGTGTAGTGTAATGTATGTATGTATGTATGTATGCATGTATGTATGTATGTATGTATGCATGCATGTACGCATGTACGCATGTATGCATGTATTTATGTATTTATAAATATATAGATATAACTAACTCTTCTAAATTGTCAGTTCTTACACCTCCCTTTTATCATGAAAAAATACCATTCAGAACTCAGAACGGTTTGAGAGTTTTTTTTCAGGTAAAGGTCAAACAATTCCCCATGATGAACTCATGTTTAACATGGAACTCCTGCTGTGGATTGTGAATCCTGCACCAGTTGGTAACCCTTGGTAACACAATTCAACACTGTGACATTTTATGCGATCATAATTGGATTTATTCCATCTACCAACTGGTGCGTCTGATTTTGCAACCATCCACGGTATGAATGGCAGGGTCTTTTTTGTCAATTTACTGGAGGCTCTGGAGGGTATATAAACTGTATCAACTATAGCCAGAACCCAATATTAATTAGTAACTATGTCAATCTATGTCAATCTAAATCAAATATATATATATATATGACTGGGGTCAAAACACTGGTGGTACAGCCATACCCTGCGCAGGCCTGAGAAGATTGGCCGCAAAGCCGTGGTGCTGGGCGAGGAAAAGCCAGCCGAGCATGCCGAGCCGGGCGCGGCTGAAGCAGGAGAGATGTGGGACCGGGGATGGGGGGATGGGGATGGCTTGGAAGCATGAACTTCATGGGATGTGAATGGATGGCTTTAGGTGTGAGAAATGGGTTTCTGAAGGAAAATCCACATGGACAGAAAATTGAATTTTGTATGATGGTAAGCATTACTAAAATATACCCAAAACTATGAGTGCCATGGCATGAAATCACTCAAACACAGTATCAAAAGCCAAGATTCATAGGATGTAACTTGGCTAATACATTATGGTACACTCATTGTTTAACTATCAGATCCCAATACAGCCATTTATGAACTTCAGGGAGCAACCCTGTGATGTGACAGTCACTCAGATGGATGGTTTTCTGGAACGCTAAACAAACAAACAAACAAACAAACAAGCAAGCAAGCAAGCAAGCAATCAAGCAAGCAAGCAAGCAAGCAAACATGAAACCACAAATAAACAAACACAAAGGGAAATGTGTGTCGTTCACCGATGTTGGTGTACGTATGTATATATATATGTATATCAATATACATACGAGACATGTACTTATAGAATTTTATATACATATATACATATACATACATTATTTTATCTATTTGCATGTAATTATGAAGCAATCTGAAACAAGTATTCCATCCGTTTGCTATTATGTGATTGGGGGAATGGGGGAGTGTGAGGGGCAGTGGGGAGCTTTGTCTCAAGATTCCCACGGGTCACGCTAAAACACCACGACAGCTTCAGTGATGGATGGCGGGCCCTGAAACGTGCCGGATTTGCCTTTCGCATTCGGATGATGATGAGAGTCTGTTCTACCCCTGCCGCTGCACGGCACCAGTTCATCGACGATGTTTGGATTCTTGGGCATTTGCTGAGTATAATAGATGTTTTTTTTCAAAGCATGTTTACAGTAGTTTAATTCACCCAAAGTGGGGAATCTGCAATATGTTTAATTTTTGACAGACCCCCCTTTCTCTGCAAATCCAAGGATTCCTGGAGAATATCTGGAATGAATCCTGCCAACTTAACACGCTGCGAAGTTTGCCAATATCACTATCGTATAGGTCAAGGTGTTGGCGCGTGCACAGTTCACTTGGTCTTCTACTGCGTGGCTGGGAAAAGTACGAAAATAAATTATGTCCTGTTCTGGGGAGCGTGGTGGTAGACTCAAGCCAGTGACCCTCTGATGATCTAAAACATAGCTATATATATATATGTGTGGTACCTTCCGCAAAACAAAAAGCACCGAAGATCATATTCCACCGTTAATTCCACTGAATTTGATGCATTTGAGGGGTTGTAACTGTATGGTTTTAAAAGGACCTATGGGTACCATATATATATAATATACATACACATCTAATAAACTACATAGATAAGCAGATGATAGCCTATGTAGTCTTTCACTCAGGGAACATTTCCTCCAAGGGCGTTTGCAAACGGTTGCAAACGTTTAGAAGTTTTTCTCGGGCCTTCAATCTTCAAACTTTAATCCTAAAGCCTGGATTGAAGAAGTGTTTCTCAGGTCTTGTCTTAAATCTTCAATCCTGGATGGAAGAAGTTTTTCTCAGGCCTTCAATCTTCAAACTTCAATCCTAAAGCCTGGGTTGAAGAAATGTGTCTCAGGTCTTAAATCTTCGGTCCTGGATGGAAGAAGTTTTCTCAGTTCCTCAATCTTCAATGATTGATCCGAACCAAAACCATTTGATACCAATGTCGGGTAAGGGCATTCTCTACATGAAAAGACTCTCAATTTTCATCAATTTTCGGTCTTTTCCCCAAACCTGAAAGAGGCGGTGAAAACACTTTAAATTACCAGTAGTACAGGTACCGCACAAGGCGGTGGTGGAAGTGTCGCACACGTTTCATAGATACGAAACCTATAGGAGAGTTTGGTTGTTGTGATTCAAGGATGACAGAGGGAACTGATGGACCGAAAGGTGGTTGAGGCTCTGTCTCTCTGTCTCTCTGTCTCCTCTCTATCTATGTATCTACCTATCTACCTATCTACCTACCAACCTATCTATCCACCTATCTATCTATCCATCTATCCATCCATCTATCCGTCTATCCATCCATCCATCCATCCATCCATCTATCCATCTATATAGTATAATCTAATCTAATCTAATCTAATAATCTAATCTAATCTCATCTAAGTTTCCCCTGAAAAAGCATGTCATGTAAGAAACATGATAGGAGGGCTGAGCTTTATTGAAGGTTGTATTGCATTTTTCCACCTATTGCATGTTTCTTTAAGAATACTGCTTCTTACTCAAGGGAATATCTTCAAGGCAGATTGTAACATGTAAGCAGCATGTTCCTTGAACAGTACTTTTTTCCAGGAATGCAGCAATGTGCATCGACCATTGCACTTTTCGACAGCAATACTGCATGTTAATCACACACTGCAATAAAATGCAATACACATGCAATACACTGCAAATTATGTAGGAATCTGGTGTTTTGAAAGAAATATTGTATGATTGAAGGAAGGCTTAATATCATTCTGAAAAGAAACCATGTTTCCAAACACATGTTCCTTGACATCACTTAGCATCTGAACCTTCTGCGCGGTGTTTTTTTGGGGGGTAGCATATATATATATATAATTATATATACACATATGTATGTACACATATTTGTGTATATATATATATACGCACAAAAAGTTTGAAAATGGTTCCTTTGTAGATGATTTACCTCTTCAACATTGTTCTGCATAAATGGTGGTTTTCCGCAATGTGAGATTACCATTTGTTTTCTGCCGGCTAGAGACTGCCCAGGTGTCATTCGTGTTCTACATCGTTCTTTTCTTCGGTTTGGCTCTCCTCTTTGGTCACGTCATTCGGGTCACAGGGATCTTTGATGTCGTGCACTGGGGAAGGCTTACCTTCATCAAGCCGGAGACCATGAGGGGCTTCTTCTTCGCAGGCCCTTGGACTCGGAGCAAATCTTCAGAGGATTTTTCACTTGGTGCATCAATTGGATCCATGTTTATGGCAAGTTTAAATACGCACTATCCAACATCTCAGGACCCTTTTCTTTGTGCATATTTTTGGATATTTTTGGTGTTTGGTGATGTCTGAGATGTTTTTCTTGATTTTAATAAAATATCTAGAATTGCCTAGATGTTCTTGTTTACCTTGCTTTTTTTGGGGGGGATCTTATGGTGATAACTTAGCTGAATTGAAGGGCAATGGTCATCCATAGATCTGGAGCTGGATCAGCATCCCTCAGAACTTGACCCAGTCGTAGAAACGCGTCTTTGGGGCAACGAACCTGATGGTCAAAGTACGGTGAATATCTCTGAACTGCACGTAGTCACATAGTTATGTATGTATTTATATGTATATATATATATATGTATATATATGTATAATATATATATATATATATATTGCATACATACATAATTATGTATATATAGTATTTATTTGATACATACCCGATTGAACCGGTTTATCATGATTTGTGTATCAGGTATGTACATAATTTGTTTGTCAATGTTGACATGAACCAACTATAAATCCCCACGTTGTTATTGTTTTTTGTCAATGTGTGTGGTGAAAGTAAATCCTCATCTATATTTGCTGCACTAGATCCTATTTGTTCAGGTATATGCTTCAATTTCTTTCTGATTGGTGTCGTGACCACCATCTATTTATTCTTCTTGTTCATCACGGGACGCTTGCGACAACGCATGGACCGTGCCCGCAGAATGACTGGAACACCCTGGGTGACCGGGGCACGCCAGAATCGCCGCAAGGGAGACTGCTGCACGGATTGCTGCTAGGTTTTAACATGTTTTAACTATACTTTCTCCATTTGGAACGGCATTGTTTCGGGGCATCCCTTGGTTTTGGACAAACTTGGTACTATCCCATATCCATTTATGAGTTCCCCATTATATATCCAAAAAATGGTTGGTTTAATACACCCGACAACTTTATTCATCAAATCTCCACATCTATCATATGAATATAAACATATGTGTAATTATATATATATATATATATATATATATAATTATGTAATTATATATAATATAATATTATAATTATATATATAATTATATATAATTATATGTATAGTTATACATTTATATCTTCCCAACCACCCACCCATCCACCCATCCATCCGTCCATCTTCGCACCATCTGTCCACATCCCCATTGAAATTTATTTGATTCTAATGAAAAAAAAACATCAAATCACCATAAATATACTCAAAGTCAGCATTAAATCCATTAAATCCTCATTAAATCACCCCCATTCGATATGCCCAACGTCAGTTTTTTTTCGGAGAAGCAGGTTGTCATGGCTGCAAGTGCCACCAATGTGACCTGCAAGACGCTTGCTTTTGGTTCTGCGTCTTCGGTGACCGAAGCATCTGCTGCCCCTGCGAGGCCTGCTGCGGTCTTTGTGATGAAGGCTGTTCCCGCTGTTGCTGGGATTTGTCGCATTATGGAGTTGGGAATATTTGACATATTTCTTTAAGGGAATACTTTTTGGGAACTCAAGATTTGAAGCATTGTTCTCCTTGGTTGAGGGTTGTTCACATGGACTCAGGTTGCGAATGCAACTGTGGGGGTGGAGGAGGAATCGATTGTAAGGGCTGCGACTGCGGGAACTGCAATTGTGATGGCTGCTGCAGTTGTGAGTGTCTCGTCGGTGTTTTCAAATTTGATGATATTTTATATCTGGTCCTTCCCAACCATAAAGGATGATCCCAAATAAATACACATTCCATCATCACTTATTTTGTTTTTCCGGTGCTTTCCCCCAGCAGGTGTGGTGGCTGTGGTGGTGACAATCCATTTGCTGTCGTCCTGCTGGGTCTCATGGTCTTTCTGGCGGTATGCTTGATTGTCCTGGGAATGTTGGTTCTCTTTTGGCTGGTTCTGGTCAATGTGATGCTGGCTGGCAGGGGCAGTTTCGCTCATTGACTTTTTTGTCTTTTTTGGGCATCCCCAAATCCATTGGTATATCATCCTCTTTCCCATGAAAATTGACATTTCGGGGTATACCCCATATTCAGACATACCCATAGATCCATACAAGCTGGCAAATGGACTGATGATCATGATTGGCTCTCATATCCTTCATATGTACTGCTGGGGAAAAAAGAGTTGTTTGGGGGAAAAAAGGTCGTTGGGGATTTGCATGTTGGTTGATTATGGTTGATTCTTATCTTGTTAGCTTTGTTATTCGTTGCTATGATATGATATAATGGATTACCATAGTACTTCATGATGTGCACACATATATATATATATATAATTATATATATATACATATGGCTAGGGGGCTGACGTTTGCCCGAATTCCACGGAATGCCATGCGGGACTGCAATCTGCTGTGCTGTTTCCGTGCGTTTTTCGCACACTGCGAGCATGCAAAATATTGATATTACCTGCGTCTCGTGTTTTTTTTGCGCTTACCTAAGACGGCGCCAACATCACCTTTTGAAGCGTATCTTGAAGATATCCTCTCAATTTTGCAGCGTTTCGAGCCGTTAACTGAGACCTCAACAAACCGCAAGACTTTGAAAGAACACCAAAATAACCTAACCCTAAATAAACCCTAAACAATCCCTAAACCAACCCTAAATCAGCCATAGATAACCCTAAATAGGCCCTAAAACAACCGTGAGCAAACCCTAAAACTAACCAAACCCTAAACAAACCCTATAGACAATCTAAACCAACCCTAAGCAAACCCTAAAACAATCTGAAACATATCCTGAACAAATTACAACGTAACTAAACCCCCAATGGGACGTCCGCCCCGGAGGGATATAATATATATATATATATACATTTTTACATACACACACATGCATGCATGCATGCGAGCATGCATACATTTATACATCCATTAATTAATTCATTAATTTATTCATTCATTCATATTTATTCATTCATTCATACATACATACATTACATACATTACATACATTACATTACATTACATTAAATTACATTACATTACATGTACATTTACATTTACATTTGCATTTGCTGCATTTACATACATGCATACACATACATACATGCATACACATACATACATACATACATACATACACACACATACATAGACACACACATACATAGACACACACACATACATCATACACATACATACATACACATACATAGACATACATAGACATACATAGACCTACATAGACCTACATAGACATACATAGACATACATACACATACATACACATACATAGAAACACATACACATACATATACATAGACATACATAGACATACATAGACATACATAGACATACATAGACATACATAGACATACATAGACATACATAGACATACATAGACATACATACATACACATACATACACGCTTTTACACATACATACACGTTTATACACATACATACACACATACATACACATACATCCACACATACATACACACATACATACACACATACATACACACATACATACACACATGCGTACCGACGTACGTATGTACGTACATACAGACATACATACAGACATACATACATACATATGACCATAAATAGATATATATATATATATATATATACAGACCACATAGTATCAATAACAATCTTAACATGATATCTGCATCACTCAGGATGTACGGCATTTTTCTCCACCAGCTCTTTGTGAAAGACCAGATCGCCCGTAAGTGGCCCGTCCAAGCTTATGACCCCGCACTGGATCCTCGGAAGACGTCACCGGATGTGGAGAACCCTGTGCCTGCAGTGCCTGCAGCGCCTGCAGCGCCTGTGGCGCCCGCGCAGGAGGTGATGGCGGAGTCAAACAACAACACATTGCCGGGACAAATTGAAGGCACAAAGTGAGTTGCGGCTAACAAAAGTATCTGGTCAAGTTGTACATAGCATCTTTCGAGTCTGGAGGTTTTTTTCCTCGATCCCGAAATTTCGATGATTGGGAGTTTTGCGAGCAGCAATAAGGGTGCGTTTTCACGTCGTGCGTAGTTTCACAGTTGAGCTCAAGCAGAAAAAACTGACCCAGCGATTCCAAAACGGAACAGCAAGTCCAGTCAATTGTTTGCTTGGTTGCTGGTTTCAAAGATCTTGTTCCCCCGCATTTCCACCCGCGCATTTGGGATCATGATCTAAGATGTTCAAGATCTTTCAGGGCGGTTGAAACCAGCAACCGGTTGTGCCGTGCTTGCCAAAGAAGTGCACACAGCGGCGTGGAAACGCTTGAGACATGACGAAAAAATGCGTTTCAAACTTGGAAGCAGTTTGTGCATTGGTTTCCTTTGACTTGTCATGCTGGTCATGGGTTTGCAGCATACCTACACTGTCCAGTCAGTTTGCGGTCCCCAGAAAGAAAAGGCAAACACTATAGCAGTTTGGCTTGAAACACCCTTTAAATGCCAACTCGAATGGATATATAATGTATCTTTGAGGTTTCCCCGTACATTTTCTATGCATGTTGACGCTTTTGCAACAGTTTCGCACTAATCCGTTTGCATTTAGACCTGGTATCCACAGCTGAAGTTCAAGAGTATCATCTTATGGAATCAATACAATCACCTACATGTTTATGGGTGGTGGTTCAGGTGAAATGTATTGCAAGTATATCACGTATATAGAATATACATGTTGATAAAGTTAATCTATCTATCTATCTACCTATCTGTCTTTCTATCTATATATATATTTATTTATTTATTTATTTGTATATCTATTCGTATATATGTATATATATATATACATAATTATGCATACATATATTACAATATATTATATAATATGTTGGTGTTCCAATAATATATTATACTAACATATGTATATATATATATTAGAACTTATGATAATATATGTTTAGCATATTCTAGTACATTTTAACATAATATAATATATTTTAATATAGTTTAACGTATAATTTGATTTTTCAATTAGCTTATTACAGTTTATCATATATTATAATATAACATGTTTCAAACAATATTTTGATAATGTATCATATATGATAGTAGTTTATACTATATTTTAATATTTTATGACTATGATATATTATATAAACATAGTTTGATCTATTACAATATTAAGAATTCATTATCATATATTATACATATATTATACATATGTATATATATATATTATACATATATATATATATATATCATAAATATATTATACATATATTATACATATATTTTACATATAATATACATGTATGTGTACACGTATTTTACATATATTACACATATATTGCACATATATTACACATATATGATACATATTATATACAACATATTTTACATATATTATATTATGCATATGTTATACATATACTATACAAATTGTTTACATACATTTACACATGTATGGTGACACACACACACACATATATATATATATACATATATATATATGGACATATATGGACATACATCGATTCACATCCAATTGAATTGATAAAGAACAATCGATGCTGGTCTACCTTGTAGCCCTAGGAGGAGGTCGAAAACACCGCCGGGTGAGAACTGAGAGCAGCCGACCAGGTGACGATAAAAAGAAGCAGAACCAGTGCTGGTTTGAGTTGCCTTGAAATGTGTTTCAGTGATGTGTGGTCTGGGGTATCCATGGGTATCTGTCATAGCGCCAGGGTTATGTTAGGCAGCTGGTGTCTTCCTTTTGGCTCCAAAGGGACACTGGTCAAGCTTTATCCGCAGGGTCGGACATCACTCAACATATCCAACAGCGAGGAGCGTCCTCCAAAAATTGCCTGTGGGCGGAAGAGTATTCACCAACCACTGCATAGGCACTGCACCAAGCTGTCTAGAGCCTGACTGATATGGTTTTATTATATATTGATCTAAGGCAGCCAAGGTAGCGCCTCTTGCAGAGCATGGCACTGCGACGGACTGCGTGCATGGCTCAAAAAATTTGAGGATGGCATGTCGGAGTTTGCAGTAAACGTCAAGTTCACCACGGAACACAGATGAACTGGGCATAACTTAGATGTAATTAGCTACCTGCCACCAGCATTTGTTCACAATTTGCTGGGGGATTGACTCCGGGGTCGACCCTGTTCCGGTACCCACAGGGCAAGCAGTGGCCCTTTTGTTTACCTCCATCCTGGAGGGCATGACATCCTCTAAGAGGCCACCAGCGTTCTGATTGATCTCCTGATATCCTTAAAACACACATCATGTTTAAAAGGCTGGCTCAGCTTCTAAGGCAAGATGATATTGAAAGTCAAGTCGCCGGAAAGGATGAATCCTTTGCAGTCCCGGTCCCCAGAGTTTGAGGTGTTTACGAAGAGTCCTCACAGATATGGGGTCTGAAAATGGGGGATACCCATGGCAAACATCGTGATGATTCACTGATTCACAAGCATTTTTTGGGTACCTCACGTCACGTTCAGACACACGTTTATATGATTTTATCGTTTCGGATTGTCGCGATCCGAGGTGGGTCAAGTGACCATTCGCCTCCCGTTGCCTTGGCGTGTTTGAGGGCAAGCACAGCAATCAGGTTATTTTTTTCCCGTCAAATTGTACCAGAAGAACCTATTAGGAAGATATACTTTTGAAAAAATCAACAGTAGTTATTGAACATGTTCAAATATTGTTCTACTAATTATAATTTATAATATCTAAATAATTCATAAATATAAGTTGAGTAGAAGAATCTCCCGCAGACTTTCAGGTGGTAATGTTTCACCTCAAGGGTGATCACAGGTCCCAGTTTTTCACATCGCCCAATGGTTGCGGGAGTCATTTGCAGCCAACCCTTGGAAGCAAAAATGGTTGTCGCCCAATTGTTCCTATGTTCACGTGACATTTAGGGTTCAGCGGGTATATACCCAGTAAGAAATCATCTTTGATATGGAGAATCCACGAGAATCCACTATCTATAGATCATGTCAGGGTTTCACTGTTTCACCATGAGTTTTCCGTGTTTGTTTCACTCAGGGTGATCTATTATACATGGTAGATTCCAGCTCTAATTCATGGATCATTAATCATTGCCTTTCAGATCCTTGTAGCACCGGTTGGAGCATATGGGCATATGGACAATCACCATGTTTAATAGGTGAATCAGGTGGGTTCCCGTAGCAAACTGTTGAATTACCAGATGGTAAACACCATTCCCATGAAATTCCCATTTGTTGATGGTTAAAATTGGTTAAACCATAACTTTGTCCATGATTTTCGGCGCACATCTTCTTGGGCGAAACGGGAGAAACGCCCATCCAAAATGTCCCTGTGGCCTTAATTGACGCAGGCTAGACTTGAGCCCTTTGCCGATGTTGGCCTTGGTCACAAGGTGTTGGGGGAATGGGTGAAATTGGGTATTTCAATGGGCACCCTTATTACTGGCACCCTGAAGAGGGTTGAACATTGGAACATCATCTAGGGGGGGTACCCCTAATTTAGGAAACATAGGGGATAATTCAGCCCATGTGTGGGATGTACCTGCTGAGGAGTTTTTTTGTGGGAACAGGTGGTGCTTGATGTGATCTCTGGAATTTGCAAAGTACACGGATATCAAATGAGCTGAGGGATGTAAAGGGAACAGATTTGAGATTGATAATCTTTATAATCTTTATGTTGATGCTGATTGTATGCATTGTATGCGTTTTTCAGAGTCCAAAAAAGGATTGAGGGTGCTTGGCGCGGGTCAAACTGACAAATACAGCAATAAACGGCATATAAGGTCCTTTCACAGCGGCATTTGCTCCCGCCTCTGGAAGATCGTGCCAGCATCAACGATGACTAGTGGGATTATTTTTAAAATTTCTTGTGTTTGAAGATGGTCGTTTTCCATTGCCATGTTTGTTTGCAGAGGTTTTTCCCCATCTCAGGCCTATTTTGGGCTAAGAGATTTCGTGGGTCTTGCTGGTACTACTGGTACTACCCTGATGAATCCTTACATAAAGTCCATGGAACAACCTCACCATGGGGTATACGTGTAGACCCCATACTAAATCAACCCCAGTAACCAAGCATTTGGTGATTTTAAAAGGATATCATCCCACATGGGGCATATCCAATAATAAATACCAATAGGGGATAGGGGAGGTTTATTGTGATAACTATCCCATCATTTTCCAAGTACTACGCCACAAATAAACCATCATTACCCATTTTTTTACTGGGCTTCATTATGGCATGATTGTCCGAATTAAACCATGATTTAGCATTTAATACCGGGCTTGGCTCAAGTAACAACAAAATAGTTTGCATTTGCAATGGAATATCTCCGTTTCTGGTACATTGAGACTCAAGCGTGTTGGTTTTATACAATACTAACCCCAAAAAGATCAAAACTTGCTTCCAGAATGCTGCTTCCATGGCGTTTTCCCGATCATTTCCAGGTGTCCCTCACTTGTTCAACCACTTTATGGGGACTTTCACACGGTTTTGGGCACCGCCACGACCGCGCAAAGCGTCAGCTTTCTTCCCTGGGCTGTGCCGGTGCTGCTGGTGATGGACGGTATGCTGCATCGGTGCGCGAGTTCGTGGGTCAGGGAGGTTTTGGAGCTTTAGCCGCAACAAAAATGATTGAAATCGTTGGAGAATGTGTGTATGTACATATATATATATACATATTGCATACATATACATATTGTATATATATAATATGCATATACATAAATATATGAGGGGTTACTGTTTAAGTATTATATATTTATAACATTGGCATAGCATATTAGATCTATCCAACCAAGCTAATTGCTGGCAATGTATAGATTGATCCAGTCAATCATAACATTGCGTCCTCTAACCATTCAAACTACTTGTGATGAGTCATAAACGTGGCGTATGACCAAAGATGGGGAGGATACACCTATTGAATGTTATTTTTAAAAAATATAGTTATATATAAATCATATCTTATAAACTATAATTTCTAGAAACTGGTTAATAATCCTGCTTTGCAAGCCCGTAAACTATTGCTGGCAAGGGGGATCATGCTGAAACATTCTCCATGGTTCTCATAGTCCTTAACTAAGTCTATAGATCACCCTTTCTGGAAAGCTATCTGAATGGGAGCTATCCTAGGTATGCCAGGTGCAAATGGGTGAGCAACGTATGGTTGCGAAGCAGTTACGATTCATGGGATGATCATCCAAGTATAGCTGCTTAGACCCCCGGCTGGAAGTAGAAAATTAGACGAACAAATTCTTGGGCAAATGGGTATGTTCACCCGTTGGGTTACTGGTGGATCATATGTTCTCATCGCAGAGCAACAATTGTTCAGGGATTATCTAACAAAGCCAGGGGCAAATTTAAGCAGCAGCATCTGTCATTGGGCGAATTCCATGGCTATGCTGCAGGATTAGCGCCTTAATCTACTGCTGCTGGATTCATGATGGATTGCCCAGATTCAGATGCCAAATCAGTGACCAATAGACTAATAGACTGAATTGAGAGTGGTACAGGATAACCATGCTCCATGAACATCGTTTTGGCCAGGGAACATATGGCATGGGTCAAGCTTAGAAAACTTTAGACAGCAATGTTGGTCCACTGAAAGCCTGTGATATGATTCTGTCTGCAAATGGGGCATCGACCCCCAATACATGGCGAATTGAGGGTAAGTAGGCAGCCAACACCGTCCACTGAAAGCCTGTGATATGATTCTGTCTGCAAATGGGGCATCGACCCCCAATACATGGCGAATTGAGGGTAAGTAGGCAGCCAACTCCAATTAGACCTCTGTTAAGCCTCTCTTGGACCCCTATCAACCCCTATTAGACCCCTATCAAATCCCCAACAAAAACTATTAGACACCTGGATCCGACAGGCGAGCCTCCAGCTTCTTTGCTTTGTGCGCAGCCCGTGCCCCAGTGTCATCCCGTCTATTAGGGCAACTCAATAGATCTTAACCGTCAACCACTGGAGACCACAGAAAGTACATGTCAACATGCTCGTATTTGTCAAAGGTTTATCGCAAAGCCCAAAAAATCATCAATCACATAGAATTTGCAGGAATCTGCTAGAATCAGACTAACTAGTTATAATTTGAAGACACGTATATGTATGTATATATATAATACATGATTAATATACGTATTTACGCACTATGTATATATATATACTGTACATGTTTAGCATTTACATGATACATAATACATATACAATCATATATACATTATATTATATACAGTATATATATATGTGCATTATAGTTTTCATAGTTGCACCATTTCTCTTCTTGGAAGTTCCCATCAACCACAGCAAGCGGAACTGGGAACACAACGGTTCCAACGGTTCCAACAACCACCGTTCTCGCCGGCCGAGATCGTCGTGACAAGCATCTTGAGCGAGGTGGGGATGGGGCAACCGCCGTCCACGGCTTAGAAATGCTTAAAAAGGCTTAATGAGATGGTTATGATGGTTGAAATCATTTATTTTTGTTGGGCTGAACATCCATCAACATCCATCAACATCCATCAACATCCATCAACATCCATCAACATCCATCAACATCCACCAACATCCATCAACATCCATCAACATCCATGTCTTTCGGAACGGATCACTTTAGGATCCAGCTGTGACGCAACGTGGAGTTGGTAGAGCGGACTATACTCTTGACTTCCCCACAGTGTTTCAGTATGGCAAATGTTCTCCCAAGTCAGCAGCTTATACTGTATGTAGTTGGGATCCTTGCAGGATATGCAGGCCATTGCTGGTGGTTTCAAACGGTTCGTCTTCTTTTTTGTTTATCATATGCGTGTACTACTTGGCATGTGCGATGATTATGAACCATCGACCAATATGTTTGGCACATGTTGAAGCCACCAACCTGATTACAAATGCATGCATTCTGGACCTGCCCCGATGGTACTGATGCTTTCATTAACAATGGGCAATGTGTCCACATGTGACCACTGTGACGGTGATGAACGTTGATGTTGTTGCAGCACCAAAGGGGCAAAACCTCAGCCATCAGTATAGAGAAATGGATGCCCATCCCTCCCTTTGGGTCCATCCATTTCCACATGCGCATGATGCGAATGGGTCCCTATAAGCTTCGACGCTATCTCAGTGCCTCCTGAAGCCCCTCATTGCGGAGCCTCGACCAGCAACTTCTGCTTGTAGGAGACAACAAAAACTGCAGGGTTTGGCCCAGACATGGGAGAAGCTGATGTTTGGTGTTGATCGGGGTGTCCAGGCACATATCAGAAAACCCCGCAATTTGCTTGCAGACGCGTGGTTTCGGGGGTCACAGTCTTGGTGGATCTTGGTGGTCATATATATGTTTATATGGGAAACGTGAGTTCCGTAGCCTCTGAGATTTGTTCCTCCCCCTTGCATGCTTGCCGCAGGACGGAAGACGGCAAGCTGCTTCCTGGCATGCCTTCGGGCCATGTGATGCCCCTCGGTGGAAAATTCGGCTTGGACCTTGAAATGGTCATCCCCTGCCAATTTTGGAGATCCAAAGATTGAACATATGGCTGTACTGATCTGTAATTATACTGTATATACTGTATACAGATATACTGTATATATTTTCTCCGAAATGTCCATCGTTGTGAGAGTCAATAATTCACAAACAACACTAGGTTGCCTGGAGCACCTCTAATTATATTTGTCCCAAACTCAAGCGTGGAGTCACTGAAATCTGAAATTTTGGTGATTGATCGGTGGTCATACCACTGCTGTGCAGCACTGTGGAAGTTGGATTCTTGTGTGATAAACACAGGTGGTAAACTGCCAGTTCAAAATGGTCATGAACTTGAAGCCAACCTCGGATTTTGATTCACCCTTGGGCTGTTCAATTGGGGCGCCCCAAATTTAGCACTTTTAGCAACACTGCACATTTTTTTTGGGCGGATAACTCCCGAATTAATCAACCAGGGTTCATGAATCTGGGAAAGAAACCGCTAGAAAATCCCTATACTATACCTTTTCATCCGAATATTTGGGCATAGTTCAAATGATTGATGCATCATTTTGGGACAGGTACATACACAGCATTGTGGGATGGGCAAATGCGAAAGAAACCGGTGGATCAAAATAAACAATTAAATTTAGTATAACATACGAAAACTAGGCATAGAACAAATTGGTTGGTTTTAGGTCTTAAAATGTCTTAAATTCTGATTCCATGTGCACCTTGAAAATCTGGCACTGTTATCACCCCTTTGACCTGTCATCCCCAGGATTTGTCAAAGTCTTCTGACCTTTTACGTATTGGAGGCCGGGTTCAGCATCGGGCGGCGTTTTTGGCTTGTGGCTTGATGGGCTAATTTGTTTCTTGTTTGCTGGAAAAACATGGAGAACCCGTTATATAATATAATAATATATAAATATGTAATATATATATATATATGTATATTAAATACCTAATACACTGTTGAAGCAACCACTTTTGCCGCGAGGAACCTTGGTAAACACCCTCGGTTGCATGGAGCCGTGTAAGCTCCGTGCAACGCGGGTCGAGGAGCCATGACCTTGAGATTGCTATTCATCATACTCAAAATGGATGTGTTTGCAAACGGGGTATGAGAATTCCAACATGTTTCACCAAATTTCAGCAAGTTTCCAAGTTCTTTCCCATGGACCAGGCCATGCGCCATCGTTTGCTGATGGTCTCAGCCTCAGAAAAATACATTGGAACTCTTGGGATTACCCTCTAGTAAGCTAACAGTTTGCTATTGAAAATGGCCATAGAAATAGTTCATTTACTCAAAAATGCTGATTTTCTATAGTTTTTTGATGTTTTTTGTATGTTTACCAGAGGGTATAATGAATTATTGGGATTGAATGGGAAATGAACTATCTTGAATTTGCTGAGACGATGATTGTTTAGTTTCCCAATGGAACATATGGAACATATGGAACACCCACTACTTCGGGAATTTATAGCTACTGTTTGTTTGTGGTCAGCAAATCGAACTGACAGCGATTATTTTGGTTCTGTCTTTCGGGAGACTCTGATGTACACAATGCGAGAAAATAATGCATCGTCCGTTCTGATTCCTATCTCCTGGTGAAACATATATTTAAACGATTTTGTTTTTTGTGCAGCATCAACGCAATGTTGCAGTACGAGTTGAACCTCACTTTCTGTACCTTGACCCTCTATTTGTACCCAGTAAAATTGTTAACAAGTAAAACATGCCGAACATGCTTGATGGTCCGGGAAAATGCGGGCCCCACTTATATGTATATATATATATTTATGTTTGCTGCATTTTCACCCATCCAAATTTAATTTGTAAATATGTGTATGGCACTCTATTTGTAGCCATATAGTGGTATATTCGGCAGGTTCATCCTGTGATCTAGGGCTAGCCCCAATTTACATTGACGGACACCCCAACTTTGACCCATGCCTTTACAGGGCCCCCCAGACAATAGGTAAGTTGGACCAGTATTGGGATAACTAGTTAAGTGGGACTTATTTCATGCATACGATATATCAAACTGTTTTAATGTGAACAAACATTATAGATATCGCATGCCACATAGACATCGAACAAATGTGTTTCATATATCAACTATACTATTCAAGTTTTCCAAGTAATTCTACTAGCCATTGCAACATCTACATGTATGGTACTAGTAACTAGTACCATATTATGTAATGTCATTAAGTTATAGTAACTATGCATACTAACTATAGATATACCAACTATCGCAGATATAATATAGTATAAACTTCAAACATATAACATACATCATGTTCGTATGTCTATAGTATGTATATCCTAAGTAAAGATATATTTACATAGAGATAGTAGACAATTGTTGATATACTACCCATAGATTTACTAACTATTTAGAATATATATATATATATATGTAGATAGCATGATACATCTATCATTGACCTGATATATTATATAATTAACTATAATAACAATGATAACTATAGTAGACTTAGCTATCTATGTCACTGGCCCAGGTAGCCTTGATTCTGGTCCTCTTGATGCCCCTGATGCCCTGGGCACGTACGGGATCCCGAGATTAGAGCTACTTCCGGATCACGTCACACAGATTCATAGACAGATAGACAGATGGATTAGACTAGATTAGATGGATGGATAGATGGATGGATAGATGGATGGATGTTCAAGGTATCTAGACATGATCCCGCAATACGTTCACCTGATAGTTCCTGATGTTCTTTTTTTTTTTCGGAGGCAAAGGGATAGAACAGTTGGAAACTTGGAAATTATGGGAATGCATCATCGAACTAATCATTCTGGAAAATAACACTTCTACCTTTTGGGGGACCCCCTATAGCTATGTGTTTTTTTATAGATTACATGAAGTCCATGATATGTATGTTATGATTTGGGATCGATATAGATTGATATAGCATGATTTAATTACAAGCCACACGTGTGATATTATGATATATGCGCAGTTGCAGCGGGCCATGCTTATCAAATGGTAGGACAACACATCTGGAGCCTAAGAATTTGTCAGCTGCGATGACCTGTGCCGAGGCTGGTACAATGGTGATCACACTTTGAAGCAGGCACGCAGTGCTGGGTAAGCAGGCGTGGGAATTTTCTAGCTCCCAAAACTGGGTCATGCTTTATATATGGCTGTGACTGAAAATGTGGAATACCCTAAATAAGCTATTATTTCAGGAGGGAAAATGATCAATCATGAAATCTGGTGCTACCCTTATTTTCAGACAGACCCTCATAGAGTTGCGATTGTTCATTCCTAAAGAATGGCAGTTGATCGCAAACTACTGGATGATAATCAATGGACGGTAACTAAAATGATGGTTAACCATATTGATCACAAGGCATTGGACCAGACGTTTCAAGGTTTGGACGTTGCTCTGAGATTCATCGCGCAGTCCAAGGTGGTGGTAACCTTTATTATGGCTGCAGTTGTCGGCGCAGTCCCCAGTCATCTGGACGCGTGATCTATCCTCCAGTTTGGCCAGAAATACATGGTTTTCCAATGGAAGATGATGAAACAAATCACTTAGTCTGAAAATGGGGTCTAACCCCTTGTCATTTCAATAGGGAAAATCATGATGAACCATCAAATTTTAGGGTATTTTCAGACAAACCCAAATAGTAGTTTTATGTCAATTTACGGATTAGAACATGTCCAGCATTTTTTTTGTTTTGCTTGAGTTCAAAGCATAATCCTTCGGAATATGTACCCACGAAATGGCCACTTTAATGGGGAACATTATAATCCATTGGGTTTCGGGGCACCCTTTTTCAGACAAAGTCATTTGTTTGCTAACAAAACACTTGTTTCGATTGGATAGCTGCATTACAAAGCAGTTGTTCCATTTTGCATCCACGATTCTTGTTGACTGTACCCCAGGTATCCTTTCTTTTCCCATCTCAATCATTTGGGTGCTAGCCGAGGCCTGGTCTACTTCCTGATCTTCATCAGCTTCTTCAACGATAGCCAGGGACTTACATATTGGGTCTCAAACTGGGTGATTTCCTGTCAAAATATGAGTTATTCTAATTGGCAAAATGATGAGAAACCATGGGACCCATGTAATTGTTCAAAACTATTTACCATCTGGTTATGACTAATATAGCCATGGAAAATCACCATGCTATTATATAATAGGTAAACCATCTATTTCTATGGGCCATGGCTTAACCATGGCTATGTTAGTCATAACCAGAGGGTACATCACCCCCATGACACCCCAGTGGCGATGTCCTGCACCTGTGGAGGTCTTGCCACCGCGGCCGAAAGCTGAGACAAAAAAGCAGTGACACTTCACCTGTCAGTGAAATCCACCAAATTCCTGAGATTTCCAATAAAGCCAAAACAAACTTGGGTATGGATCAATACCTATGAAAATACCATTTTTAGGGGGATGAACATCCATAAATCCCAGCTATTTTGATGTGAACTACAGGGGTACACGGTTTTGACACACTGCCACTTAGACATATATATATATATACATACACCATATAACTATATAACCAAACATTGCTAAACCAAGATATCACTTCCTTTTTTCTTGTAGCGCCTGTGCCAACGGACTCTGATCCCAACAGGTTCATTTGCTGGAAGTGGCTTCCATTCCAGTACAAGGCTCTGTGCCACAGTCAAAATTTTGATTAATTAATCATAGATCTATATTACGCTGCATATAAATGTTGACATAAGGGGAATGATAATTTCCCCATGTTTAGGAGTTAATATACCCATTATAAATAAGTAATATATATATATATAATTATATTTAATAGTAGTTATAATAGTAGTTATAGTGGATCCAGAATGATGGTATGATGATCTTAATATATATATAGCATTCTATGACTCTGGCTCGGGTAGTGTGGCGGATGTTCAATTGGATTTTGAGAAGCCACAACGGCACCTCCAGAATTATTTTTGCCCCTCAATCTATCCACATCCAGGGTATATCCGAGTTTTTTCCTTGGTGAATTGTTTGGATCTCCAAGTGTTTTCCATGTTCCAAATATTTTTCTACTCAGATCGGTTCCACCCTTTCTCCAGCGGAGGTGTGACTAACGGGGCCTTGCCCAAGTGAAGATGCCACGGCACCGCGGCAGAGGGTGTGGAGTTCCCAACAGAGTTCTCCAGCATGCTGAGTGACTGGGTGATGGTTTCAAACATGGTTATTTTACTTTACAACATCATAGGTGCGACGGTGAATCCTGCATTTGTGCCTTGGTTTTGCAGATCAAAACAAGGTTACAACATCATGGCTTCAGTAGCATGTAAGACTTAAGAACAAACACGGAGCTAAAGGTGATATCATGAACAACCAAAGTGAATGTGAGATGAACATGGACTTCCTGTTTAAGACATGGCGAGCATGCAAACCCAGAGTTTCACCATTCGTAGTAGTTGAGAGATGCGAAAATGAATCCATTGCTGCACAGCCCAAGCCGAGATTAACGGGTCATTCCATAATAGACTCTCCAAGCACCTCGAAAAAAAGGGGTTTTAAACACATACACATTATTATATAATCATATTTATGTACAATGTTTTGAAATCATATGTGCCTATTGATTTTTACAATTTTTTATGGGTGCTTGGAGGATCTAATTGCGGTCCATTCTTAGGGCGCCTTGGTCTCGTTCCGCGCCCAGCATTTTCGCTCCGGCTCCGGTACCAGCTTTCAAAGTGAACCAGCCCTGGTACCATTCCGCCCATCGCGACATCATGGCTCCGTTGCTACTCTTCTTGGCTCCTTTCTTGGTGGCAGCTCAGAGGTGCACATCAACACTGGGGACTGGACCTGAAAATGGTGAATGGATAGACACTGGGGAAAATGATGAAAATGATGATGAACCGTTCAAGCAGTGGATGCAAAAACCGTTTTTTTTTTAACCAACATCTTCAGTGAATCGCATCGAGTGCATCAGGCCAGACTCCCTTTCTCAAACCATGGAGCTTGCTGCTTCTCGACCCTTGTTGGCATCTTTGGCTCGGTTCCAAAATGTGGCTTTGTACGGTATGTACCAGGTACCAGCCTGATCATGATCATCATCATCATCATCATCATCTTCATCTTCCCATGTTGATATCTTCATATCCCGATTTTTCACTAAGGCAATCTACGTGGTTACAAAGATGTTGAATGCACCGGCGACGGCACCTTCCCCGAAGGTGCTCCCCTTTGCTGCTCGGCGTCGCGTTGTTGCATCACGTTGCACGAGTGGGATGACAACTTCACGATTTGCCAAACAAGGAAAGGTGTTGGTGTTTCACTTGTTTGTAGCTATATATGAATTATTATGACTCAATTGACACATGTTATTGATATATTTATGCGTTCTTACACGTTGTAAGTGTTTCACTTTTCATTGATGTGATTTGTAAATCAGTCAAAGACATGCAGTGTCGAATATCAAACGATATCAACTAATTACGAGAAGATGTTGTACTATACATCAAATTATTTGTACAAGAACTTTTAAAGGTGTACAAAAGGCAACCTGTTGCTCAGCATGACTGTTATATCCCTAACCTGCAGGAAAAGACCAAACGAGCCCGATTTTTTATGGCATCCCTGTTGGGAAAATCCGTGTTTTTGGTAGTAAATGAACATGTTGGCAAATCCCAGGTCCCATTTGCAAAAAAAACATTAGTTATTAGTTTTTCATAGTTTGTCCAAACATGGTATACCGTAGAGTGGTAACTAGGGATGTAAACTTCATCCATTCTAAGCTGTGAGCCTCGCTGGGTTTTTGGCTTTTTCCCATAGTCTTCAGACAATAGACAAAGCCATTGCTTCAGAGAAATCATTGTTTCCCATGATATGTCTTGATTTTCAGGTCCAAAGCCACAAATATTCACATTTGTTGCCACATTTCGACATGTTTTTCCCCACCATGTTCAGTTCCAACAATGACATGAGGCTATGGTGGCGAATTGCTGGTTCAGAAGTTCTCTATTAAGGTCCTAAGTCATGACAGCAATGGCGGAACTGCTGCTCGGCCTCATGGAGATACGGTGGATGGGCCAGCGAAATCCGAATCACCAGTTGATGGGTGATAAACCTCCTATGTTTTTAGGGTTTCAACCATCCTTTTGGTGGCGCAGGATTTTGCAACCATCCATAGTATCATTCATGGTTGGGTAATTGGGAAACACGAATATATTGAGCCTGTCAGGCTCCTAATTTTTGTAGGTTTGCCAGCTTGTACCCATTGGTTGGCGGTTTCAACTATCTTTCATGTTCATCAAACAATGAGATGATGGTTCCCGATTGACTTTCATTTGTTTCGAGGGTAGCCACCACTAACCAGTTGTGGGTACTTAAATAGAGGGTCTACAGGCCCATACCTGACCCAAAATCACCGCCCTTAAACAATTCTGCTTTACCACCGGAGTTACAGACTTTAATTGAAACATGTTAACCACAAATTGGTATCCTAAAAAACAATTTGCCTTTACGTTTTGTGATTCTTTATGTGGTAAACCCAATAATCCACCTTCTTCCACCTTCCGCAGTAGCATGTGCAATGTGAGAGTCATTTCAAAAATCATTGCAGTTTTTGTTGGGGTACGCACCAATAAACTGCAAATGCGGATGGTTTAACATGGGTGCTCCGACCTATAAATAGATAAACTACACAAGGGGAGAGATTAGGCTTTTTACGGCCTTATCTACCCAATTGTCAATGGAAATTTCAGGACCCTAAAATGTAGCTGCTGCACCGCATGAATCTATATGATCCATAAAAAATACCCCTATCCGATCTCATGGTTCATGATTTTCCCTACCATGGGTTATCATACTTCCCAAGAACCCCTGTAGTATAACTCCCAATCAACCAATCAACCAACATCGATCAACTTTTTTTACCATGGCTAATATGAATTCTCATATCTTTGGGGAATAATAGTGCCCCTTTTTCCCTCAGTTTTTCGGCACACCCTTCAGGTTGACATGCAGATGCAAGGACCCACCACCGGGGCCTGTTCCGGAGCCGCCTTCCAAAACGACGGCAACGACATCACCATCGCGGACTCCAACGAGTCGCCCCCTGAGTCATGGGCTTCACCAGCACTCCATGGGGAATCTAACTTAAGATATTATATGATATATATATATATGGGAGGTCAGTCAACAAAATTAGGTCAGTATGTTTGGGGGTTGTCCAAAGCTGGGAAATATGAAGAATAAGAAAGTTATAGGTGGATATAGGTGGGGTATTAAAGCAAACAATGATCCAAATGGATCCAAATGGGAATATGGATCGAACTAATTGATGGATGTTAATAAAATAGAATCAACGACATGATGGGTTTGGCCAAAATAGATGGCTGTTTCGATGGGGAACATGAGGTTCTAAAAACATTTCTAAAGCATCGGATGAAATGATGCATCCTGTCAGGCACAAGCCCTGGATGTTTCGTTATGGCTGTTGGAATTGTGGAGAAGTCATGGTTTCGTCTGGTCACTTCAGGTGCAATCTGGGAGATTCTGAGTACACCGTGAAGTTCTGTTGGAACCTCAGAGTTTGAACTGTTGGTTTCCCTCAGAGGTTGAACCTCAGAGGCGCACCGACCAAGGCCCAGATCAGAATCAGTTCCTGATCAACATCGTAAAGTGCCATGGCACATGGCACCGGGGAGCGGAAGAGAAGCGAACCTCATGGGGAGCATGGCCCAGATAGCCATTTAATTCTATGCTTCAACATGTTTCAACTGTAAACGCATGTTTAAGATACATATGTAGGTCAATGTTACACCTTATCATTGATAAAGGATGCGTGCGCGGCTACCACTTCGAGGCCTTGGAGGGTGGAAGTGGTCCTGGAGAACCGGGAGTGTACCACTGAAGAGCAAACCTTCCTGCCCTGAGTGCCGTGTGTTCCATACCTGACCTTGCGACTTTTGCAGCTGGCAATGACCGGCTCAATGCCGCTGGGTGTGTCCAAACATGGGCTACCACCAAAAAGGTCTATGTAAGGGATATGTATTGGAATGGAATATAGCTCAAAACCTGCAAAAACGACGGCGACCCTTTAAAACGAAGGCAAACCTTACAACTAAAGTTTGTTGATAGAATTCCATTTGAGCAGCCAACGTCAAGAATGGTGTATTATGGAGTTATATGGAGTTATTGTCGTTTGGTCTTTACCTGTTTTCCCTTGTCTTCCTTTTGTTTCCTTTCTTGCTTTCATGCCTTTCCTGTGACAGTTTCTGTTGGTTTCCTTTCCGCCTTCGTTTCTTTCTGTTGATCCCGTTTTTTTCCCTACCTTGTTTTTCCTCCTGCTGCATTTACATTTTGTCAAGTTTCTACTTTCCGCCTGCAAGTATTCTTTTCATCCGGAGGTTTCGTTTTCCCGTCTGGTTTTGCGTTCTGGAACGAAGCCAAAACGAGGCAAAAACGAATGCAAAATTCACGACAAGCAGCTTGGCATGAACCTGGCCAGGAGCTGGCAAACCTTCTTCCCCATCCTGCTACTACTGCGACAACTACCATTGCCACTGCGGGGCCTAGTTGTGCTTTTGCTGCAGGCATTTGTCTTACCAGCACCAACAAAGCACCAACAGCGCCAGCATCACCGCGATTGCTGCTGCTGCAGCTGCTGCTGATGCTGCTGGTGCTGGTGCTGGTGCTGGTGCTGGTAGCTGCTGCTGTGACTTGCTGTGACTTGCTGTGACTGCTGTCACTGCTGTGACTGCTGTCACTGCTGTCACTTGCTGCTGCCACTGCTGCTGCTACTGCTGCTGCTACTGCCCTGCTCCTGCTGCTTGCGCCTCCACTGTTGCTTCTTCTAGCACCTTTGTCGCTTCTACGAGTCACAGTACTAATCCTGGCACATCCTGGCACGGTTTTTACAACTTTTGCCATTGCTGCTGCCATTAGCTCGAAACGATGACTGCGCGATACCGCACGTATATGTGTGAAGGTTTGGTCGAAACCCTTGTAAAATGAAGGCGACCCTTTAAAACGAAGGAAAAATAGATATTCCTTTTGGGGCAATAGATTTTTGGAGGTATATATAGCTCATGTCCGAACATGGGATTTACGCGATTTACGTATCGTAAAGTTCCATGTTCTTGTCATGGGGAAGTTGATGATGGAACTTGATGGAACATATTTATCTATATGTTTATCTTGATTCTTTTTGTTAGTGTTGAGTGGGGATCCTGATGATCAAACCGTGGATCCTGATGTCGGGGTGGACCTCTATTTTTGGACAAACCCGACTAGGCGCATAGATGTGAAGCCATGGCGGCCTTGAGGCTGAATTCATGAAAAGAGAACTGCCAACACAAAGACTTGGCCCCTGACCCCTGGTATAAAAGATGTTGCGACAAAAAGGTGAACATATAATGAGCTCAGAGCATTTCAGCCAGTCGGTTTCTGGGGCTGAAGGGGGTTGTCATAGTGGATCGCCCCTATCGGTTGATGATCGCAGCCAAACAATCATTATTGGAATCCTTATTCACCACATTTCACCAACAAGTCCTAAGGATCTTCCACTATAAGTGTGTTTTTTTGACACGCTTCATGTAAAGAGGCACTCGTTGTATGACTTTTTCCGATGCTGAAATAACAGATTTAGCAGTAGGAAACACCGTTTTGGTTTAAGGAAAAATAACAGGAGGAAACCATAGGAACCTATTCCATCCTATTCCCAGGTAATTGAACAAATTGAACACGGCTATTGAAAATAAATTATGAAAACACATATGATTTGCTTAGTGTAAAAGCATGATGATTTTCCTGTGCTTTGCGCATGGCGACCGGGCAGCATCAAATCTGGTGGGTAAGTTGTAGTTTTTTCAGCAAAAGCATTGCGATGTGGGAATCGTTCATGGAACTTTTGGGCACGTGTCAATTGTTGATTTTGCATGTTGGAGATGTAACATTAAAACGAAACAAACTTTGCAGCAGAGTCAGATGTGTTCCATGTTTTGGGAGCTTGCTCAAAGCATCACTGAAAGAGAGCGTTGAGAAGAAAAGGCTACCTTGTACTCCAAACTAGATGCTTGAGGTGGTTGAAGGATGGGGAACTCCCATCGAATTTTGATGATCAAATTTCAGGTCTATTGTTTTCTGGTAAGTAGATGTTCCTTCAAACAAAATCAGTGACAAAAATCATGTTCCATACCATAGAGTAATGACATAATGATGCACTACTGTACAGGCCGTAAAGATTCATTTCAGAGAATGATGAAAAATAACATAACACAGCAAAGAGCTTAGTGAGTTGTTTCGCAGAGATGTCTAAACTAATGTTATCGAAAGTCAGCACAAGGAAAAGCATCTGCAATGTGCAATACACTGTTTAGACCATCAGATGCTTCGCATACTTTTCAGTGTTTGCATTTTTCAGAGGGTCGTACCCTTTGACAGGGTAGAAAATCCATGAACATCTCAAAAAACGACACCTGATGAAGTCAAAATGCTCCGTCCCATGTCTCTTCCGGCGCTTGAGATCCGCTGGTCTTCTGACGACACAGCCAACTGCTGTGACTGGAGGTGCTACCCCCAGCCTTTCCAGAGCTTGGTACAAGGCTGATGGAAGGCTCTGCGTCTCGAATGGGCCAGTTGCAATCAGAGATGGAAAACGAAGATGTGAGAAGATTGACAAGGATCAAAGATCTGGCTTTGTCTCGAACTGGGGCGTGAGTCCCCAGAATTGCTATTTTCAAGGGGAAAATAGTGATAAACCACAAACATCTGGGGTTCCAAATGTTGAGACAACCAAACATCAGGCCCTTCAAGCCACAAGTCCTTGGTTTCTCTTTTTATTGCCCAGCGCCTTAGCACCTGGAGCTCTGTCTTTGAGTGAACATCGATGGATCTTTGAAGACTTGCTGACTCTTCCCGGACTTGGATCACTTGGCATAGGTTTGCCAGGAGTAGTGTCCCTGGGCATTTTCCTGAACCCCATGTTCGAGGCCATGCCGCGGATTCGCAAGATGGGACACTTGACTAAAAGCGGATGAACCAAAGCGGTTTTCTTCACGTGTTGATGTTGTGATGTCGTTTGCTTTTAAGTTCGGTTAGTTGATGATGTTCCACAATTCATTGAGACACCAACAATACGAAATCTGCTTGGAAAATTGTAATCTGGATAGGGATCAAAACTCTGGTCTCCTCTTTTTAGACACCAACATCGCTGATGTTCATGAATGTTACTCTGCCAATTCCAGCCAATTCCCCATGGCTTTAGTATGTCAGCAGCTATTGATACATCCCCAAATCTGGCCTCATTCCAGCCGCAGGTTGCGAAAATCATGTTCTGTATTTAGCTGTCATGTTGGGTGCGGCGGACCCTATTTCAGACACACTCAGATTCCATGTTGTTTGCTAATATACATTATATATATATACATTATATATATACATTATATATATACATTATATATATACATACTTTATATATATATATATACATTATATATATATACATCATATATATATATATAAATATATAATGTATATATATATATATATTTATATGTTGCCATTAAATCCAAATGTTCCTAGGTAAATCCCCAGTTGTTGATGGTTCCCGGGCTGCCCGAGATCGGCCAAGGACATGTGGGCGAGATGCCGATGCTCCCCTATTCTGCCATGACTTCGCAGCTGGACGGAGTAGATCCGTACAGTTAGGTTTTGAGTCTCTTTTGGATACAAAAATCATGATAACATGGGTAAAACATTGCATAACTATATGGTTTAACATAAGTCATATAGGTGTTTTGTTAAATATATGGTATAACATTGCATAACTATAACTTGTCAAACAGTGGGTTACCCTCTGATAATTCAACAATTTGCCATGGAAAATCAGCATTATAGATACCCAAAATATCCAAAAAATGCATTTCTGAGGAAAACTATGAACTATTTTAAATAATGACATTATTAAATTAACATAATTAACGTATACAAGACGTATATAATTTATCCCACTAAAAGATACTCAAAGTTACTGCAAACCAACTTGGCAGCGCGGCAACCACCAAGGCAAGGAAGTGTTTGGACTGCCTACGGACTGCTGCTGAACAACCCTGCAGTGTGGACACCGAATCTTTGTGCTGCGCTTTTGGGGATGTACTACATGTCAATTTATTGCAGCCACTGCCCAGAATTGGGACATTTGCTGAAAAGTCACATCCTTAAGGTCTTAGGGACCATGGGATTCTCTGTCTTCGCCTACGCGTATCTTCCGCAGAACATGGCCTTGAATTTGCTTGGAATCACAGGAAATGTGATGACCATCTTCATGTTCGGAGGGCCACTGACCGCCATTCGGACAGTGGTGCGAGAGCAGAATACTAGAGCCTTGAATTTGGGCTTTACTTGCATTGTGAATCTCAATTGCGTTTTGTGGTTCTTCTATGCCTATTTCATGCTTGACGATCCCTACATTTATCTACAAGATGGTGTGGGTATCCTCCTGGCTACGCTTCAACTGGGCCTGTTTGCCCGGTACGGCGTTCAGCGTCACTAGACTAACACAGCGTGTAGAGCAAAAGCGCAGGGTTTTGTGCATTGGTCCAACTCTATCCAACTCTTACAAAGTCTTTAAAAGAGACTATACTATACTACACTTACCTTCAGGGGAGATCGTTTGCAAACTTGTATCTTGAGTTTTGAGATTTTGAATCTTGGGCCATTCCCGTTAAAAAACTGACAGATTTTGCGCGGGATTTCTCTTGTGCATGGTCGCCCCAACGCCGCCAACATCTCCAACAAAACCTGCTAAAACTATGATGCTACACCTTCACCACCTTCCCACGCATTAAACTAAGATACATCAGTATGTATACTGGGTTAGTATAGAAGGTCCAGGACTAGAAAAATGTATACCCGTATACCCCATGACAAACGGTTTAATCAGTGGAATTCAGGGAATCCAATTTTTGGATAAAGCGCCGTGTTGTCTCATGTTTCAACCTTAAGCGTCCAATTTCTGCCGGGCATCAAAGCCATAATAGCAACATGTTTGATGTTTCAATCTCGAAAAAAACTGAGGGCAGGCACGCCGCGGCTAATGAACATAGATACTTACCCAGGAACATGATCCATGATGAACTCTTATTTGTGTCAGCTTCCCAATGTTGCTCCCATCTATCATCCATCTATTATATAATTATGATAAATGGATGTAAATGGTAGCAACAAGTGGGGGGGGTGTTGGGACCATTCCTGAGACCCCTTGGACCTGGAGGGTATCAACCGCAGACTCTGTCACTGCAGCCCATTCTTTCAAGGGCTCCCCATGAGCACAGCGAAACAAGCATCGGGAATCAACGGATCACTTGCAGCTATGGGGATTGAAAATGAATGAACATCGTCAGACTAGGTGAAATTCGAACTTCCTTGGGGCTTGACTTTCAAGCTACAAACTCAGATACCAACAGCGGTCACCCGGTCAGCAACATAACTTTCTGCTTTTGTAAAGATTTTGGATTTGGACGCCTTGGGCCCTATGTTTTCTCTTTTCAAATGGAATGGTGATCAAACATGTTTTTTCAAATTCTTTGTTGGCCCTTTGGTGGCAAAACAACACACATCAGCTGCGTTGAGATCATTAACGGCATTAAGGATCACCAAGCAACATGTTTTTATTGCCTCCACTTTGATCTCAAGCTCTGCCATGGGTTCCCACTATCCGTTGCTGTTGCTGTGGCGCTCTCAGTTGGTCTAAAATCACGCACAGCAACCCATGCCATGGAGAGGGGGGAAGAGAACTGAGGTCGTGGATTTGTGCTGCCAGAGCAGCATATTTCTTTGTTGAGGACATTTTCAGTTGATGGATCCTGCTGAATTTGCCGGTGTGCTTCCTTCATTTTCAGGAGGGGTCTGAGAGATGCTTCCAGCAGGATGTACTCGAAAACCAGGTGCCATTTTTTTCCCGGTGCAGAAGCAGCATGACACTGCAGGAAGGGACCTCTATCACAATTGGGTAGTAATCCAAGGCAAGTGGTACCTATAGGCCCTTGATTGACGCATGAACATTGGAATTTTACGCGAAAACATGGTGGTTTTGAGCCTTTCTGGTCCTTTGAAGTTTAAGGTGGATTACAGCCCTATATGAAACATGTCCAAAAGACGCTTCCATTTCTGCCCCCCTGGCAGGTCCTCCGAATTGCGTACAGTATGCAAGATAAGGAGGTGGGCCATGCTGCACATCACCAGTTGAAATGAGATGCACCAATCAGTCCATCGAAACCTAGAGTGTTTGTCTTAAAATGGGGTGGAACTATCGAAGTGGTCATTGTATGAAAGAAATTGATGATTATATAAACGTTGATTTCTAGGATATTTTTGGAGTATACGGTATACACTATATTTTCCGACAAACCCACATCTTTCTTTGCTCCTCATAAAACAAACGAGAATTTGTTTGGAAACTTGCTGACTTATGGAGGGCAGTGTATGATGGAAATACTAAACGATTGAGTAAACTGCGTGGTTCTATGATTCTACTGTCATACGAGTCATACGGTATCGAGAAAACAGAATCAGTATATACATTTATATACATGGAAATTGCTACTTTACTCGCAAGACATTGTACTTTTTGTCCACGCTTGGAGCTACCAACTTGAGGCTCTAGGATTAGCTGTCAGTTGCGTTCGGACTCTCGGCCAAAACGCTGATCACGTAAAGGGGGATTGGCATCGAATCTCCTTCAAAACACATTAAAATGCCATTAAAATACCATGAAACACTGTAAAAAAGGTATCCGAACATCTCCGAAGAAGTGACTACATTTGTATTACATTTGTACATTTCCTGTCATGAACAGCACATCGCCGCCAGAAGTGCATTTTCTTGGCAGGTGCTTTCCGGTGCTGAATGCAAGATACTAGTGAAAAGCCCAGCAGCTGAGGCTGCGGCAAACGAAAGAAATGGGTCTGAACACCGGGAATACCACCAGTCGTGGCTATTTTCATGGGAAAAGCTGATCAACCGATGGAAATGGGCACCGTAGTGCAGATAAACCCATTTCTTGCAAGTTTAGGATCCTTGTGCTTGAAGTGATGTCCAATAGGGATTCCCATTGTGACCATTCCTCGTTTTGCCAAATGTATACCATGTGTTGATCTCACATATGTCGGTGTTGTATCATTTGTTCAACCTTCACATTCGAGGTGCAGGCTACGCACAGAATCGGTCGCCATGTGTAAGTTTCTTGTTACCTTTTTCGTCGTTCAAGGTTTGGTTGCAAAACGATATGCGCAACACCGCATGGGTTTGCTGATATCTACCGTAAATCCTTTGCATGTTTCTGTGTGTGTGTGTGTTTGCTTTTTATGTTGCTATTGGTACATTTTGTTAACTTTGCACAGGTTTGATTTGTACAGCAGGGGAGTCTGCAAGACTTTGCCAGTCAAGTGGAACCCTGGCCCCTGGTGTTTCGCTGTTCGTTCTCACAGTTTTCCGGCGCCAACTGCCAAGCAGGTCGTGAAAGATCATGCACTTGTTGATTCACATGATGGTGTTTGGCTCCCAGTGCTTGCAGACATGTTATTTATTTGATTTCTATTTCTGTCTCTTGTTCACTAATTTCATCAGCATTGCCAACCTCTTGTTCATGAAGCACATGGCAATGGGATGTAATGGATATATGTTGAAATTCTCAACCCCATGGAGGGTTTGAGATCCTAAAACTCTCCAGCCTGTTGTGAGATACCCATGGACCTCCCACATGCAATATGCGTGCTGCAGGTTCTGGCCTTGATTCCCAAGAGTGAGGGAGCTCACAGCATTTGCGTCCATTGCGCTGCGAAGGCTAGCGGCTTGCACCGACCACCTTGATGCAGGGTCCCATGCAGTGTTGACCTGATTTCCTCTGTGAGGAGTGGTTATGAAAACCAAGCAAGTACGTATTAAATCAATTTAAATCACATACAAGAAACAGTTGCTGAGTCGAACGATACACTGTCATACACTGTCCACATGAGCCTGATGCTCGGATAACTGCCTTAAACATGAGATTTGTTTCCACATCTCGGCTTGGGATGGGTGGTGTATGTTTCGCATTCCTTGGCAAACATATTGGTACTACCCCAAAGATGATCACCAAAATGGCCGGCACAAGTGTGTACTGAGAGCACAAACCTTTGAAGAGGTAAATGTCCATAATAATTAATGTATTTCAGTGATTTCTAAGCTAAAATATCCTTTTTTGGGTAGATGTTCCGTTGAGGATCAAAGAAAGCCACCCAAAGTTTGGATGGTTCAGTACCACTGGCCGCCGCGGCAGGACCGATTGGCGAGCTGGGTCGGCGCTGGCCGCAAGCTACGCTGGACTCTCGCAAGCATGTGTGATGTGGCATATGTAGCGGTACGGGTCCGATTGGGTTGTATCTAACCCTGCCCTGTTTCGGTGGGTTATATAAGTTATATCCCATCTATAAGTGGATGAACTATGCTGATTAACCAGATTAACCACTTCCTACGTGGGAGGATCCTCCAAGTCGGAAGCCATGAAATATAGAATCAAGGGTCAAGGGACAATCAAGGTTTTGTCATTGAGGTATGTACAACTATTTGCCAACATTGTGGATTTAAGTGGATCCCTGAAATCCGCAAAGCGGTCCAAGAGAAGATCAAATGCGGTCTGAATGTAGTTTGAAAACGATAGAAACCATACAATCTAATTGCACATACTTTGCATCTACCTCCGCATGATACCAAATTTCTTCCAATGTTTGTTGCATCTCAGGTTTTTGAGCCCTGGTTTTAACAGCATTATGCCTTTGGGGTCCAAAAAATGAACCTGTTTTTTTTTCCCCAGGATGTTATGGATTATGTTCCCTCCTGAATTTGCAGGATTCAAATCATTGCCGAATGGTAGGACTGTTGACTGTTGTTGATGGGCTTGGGTGAATCATGTGAATCCCACAGACCAAACTTAGTTGGTCAAATAACCAGTTAAAGTTGGTTAATTATGTTAATAAAGTCCTAAACATTGAAACCATATATATAATGCTTTGTGGCTTATTAACTAATGTTGATACAAGGCGGGGCCCCATATGTAGCTAACTTGGCTTATAGCTAGGTTACCCAGGAACTATGGCAGATATATCTATATTTTTTTGGGTGGTATTCAGCCAACTTATCAGATTTATGGTAGATGTTAGATATATAACAAAAAAACACTACTAAACATAGCATGATTCATGACTATATAGCATGGTTTGTCGCCATCATATACGTATCCATATACGATACGAGATATTAATAAGTATTATATAGTGTCTATAGGGATCTATATATCACTTTAATGTATCTATGGTTCGCTTCGGCTTCACCAAGCGTTCCAGGTCCATCGCCTTCGACGTGCTCGGTGCGACCCGATTCTTGTTTGATGACATCCCCATGTTTTTGCTGCTGAAATTCATGTTCTTGGCTCATGAAATCCCTTTTTTGGTTGGTGTCCGGACTGTGCTCAGCATGGCAAGATATATTTTGTTCCATTTCTTCGATCATACAAACTCGTTGGCTGCGAAGGTAAATTAAATCCTGATAAATAAATAATATAACTATAAGCATATTTAAAAATAATTAAATGCTTAAACCATGGTAAAGCCAACAGAATAAACCTCCAATTTTAGACAGTTTCCACAGGGTTGGTAAATGTCCCACTTTGCGGGTTACACTGTCAAGTATTTGTACGTATTTGTTGGATACTATTATATCCCCAATAGTTGGGTGATGTTCCATTAGGACATTTACCAACCCGTGTTCCATTCCCCCAACTAGCACAGACTCTGCCGTTCATAGAGGTTGAAAGCTGATTTTCCACAAAAAGATGATACCCTTCAACAGCGATTTTTTCGAGCAACTAGAAACTCATTTCAGTGATATGTTTCACATTGTTCACCTTAGTTACAGTAGTTATAATCACCTTCTATAAGTGTTAAGGGTTATTCCTAAGTCCTTGTAGACGGCTTTTTTCCAGCTTGGCGAATCGCCAGGTGCTTCCAGCCTCGGACTGCTGTCGGACTGGGTCAACCCGAGGGAAGTCATGGGACACATTTCGCCAACATGTGGAGATATAATTGGGGAATATTGGGGATATAACCAATGATCCCGGAACGGGGTCAGCTCCGGGGTTCGAAATCTCCGTGGCCTAGCCATGATGCTTTGTAGCAAAAATCATCGAACTTGAGACAAATAATCATTTTGAGATAGTAATTTTAGAGTGTAAACTTGATTCCAAATGTTGTTTGTTATCTTTAGAAATGCCAGATACCACAGAATCACAACTGTTGTTCAAGCTAGTCACAAGCCGCACTCGTCACATAAGAGATTGACTGATGCCTACCCAGTAATTTTTTGGAGCAAAGTACTGAGTGGCTAGGGGAAATCAGAGCTTATCATGGGATGTGGTTCAGGGATGCCCAATTTTTCAATGGGATTCATCATTTTCCCATATGGGAGTCGTCCTAAAACCATATGTTCATAGATTTTCGGGTACCACAATTTTGGATAACCCCCATATGTTCATAGATTTTCCCTATGAACGTGGCTATCCCCTAGTTTCGAGCGCCAGGACCCGAAGAATGTGGCTCACTTGTCTGACTTGAAGGGTGCACAGGCCCAATTTTTCCAGCGAAATTTCCAGGGGCAGAAAAATCCTGAGAGGAATAAGCTTTGGAGTGCCAAACTGCCAAAGTGTTTAAACCTTTTTTCGAGATAGGTCACTCATTCACACTTGCGAGGTGGCTTGGTAGTGAGAAATTCTAGGTATTCACACTATGAAATGAGGGTTTCCTGAAATAGGGCCACCCCTAAATCATCCAGTTATAGATGGATTTTCCCTTATAAACCATCCAGCTATTGGGGTAGCCCCATGGATTGGAACCCCCCAGTTTTGCCGCCAGAAATCCACAGAGTTGATTCAGGCCCAAGTGGACCTTCTCTTGGAGCGCATCAATGTAAGCCTGCCATGCTTGTGCGTAGCCATGGCCGGTTGGTAGCCTCCAGGTGTCAAACCCAACATGGCTAGTTTCCCCCATAAATGAAGGTTTGTGGTTGGGAAAATAATGTAGAATGTGGGTAAAACAAGAATCAACCATCCCCCAAATCACCATAAATAGGTGGTATAAGCCATTCCCAAATGGGTCGTTTGTTATTGTTTTACCAACATTACATTGTTTCATTTTGTTTTTTCTTATCTTTCCATTGCCAGGTTTGATTACCAGAGGATTATATATATATATATGACAAACTTACCTGACTTCCTCCTTGAACATCTTAAAATGACATAAACTTGACATAAGCTTGGTAGTATAACACTTTATACTTTCGCATGCTCCGGCCATGTTTGTTTCTACCAGATGTGTTGGCGCCCCGCCGGGCCAGGCCATTAGTACAGAGAATGACTATGAAAAGGCCTTTGAGGTACCTCGGATGAACTGCCTGCATCATTGATCTTCAGACGAAAAAAAATAAAAAGAAGCCTTTGAGATGGATGGATATTGGGACCATATTGGGACCAGTTGATGTTGTTTTCCGCAAATGGGTAAAACAACCACATTTTGGGGGGAGATAATTTGGATAGCCAACACATTGGTATATGTTGCTTAGATTAGTTTTTGACGATATCTATGTTGGGATTCTACCAACCAAACATAGACATGTATGTATATAACCAGGAAAAACATATTATGGAAACATGAGGTATACTTAAAATACCATCAAAAAAAAAACAGGCTTGTTGGTTGCTTGTTGATTTCTCATGGGTTCATCCAACAAGCTGGGATGATGAGGATCAGTGACTTTCATGGCCCGGGGCAACATGATACCCACATGTCACTTGCGAATAGTTCTTATGGCTATGGCTGAACCACCAACATCCACCAACTAGGAAAGCCAATGTGTTTGAAGCTCGTTCTTCTAAGGCAAAGTTCGTGAAGGCATCTGAAGCTGTCAATATGGACGTCGCAGCCTTTAAATTCCTCCAGGCCGGTGTTTCGTCCGGGATGTACAGTAAGTAGCAGTCTTTGTGATGTTGTTCATCCTCTATGCTGTGAGTACCTGGACCCTCCAAGTACCTAGAAGAATGGGCTTATATACTCATTATTATATATTTCGGAACTTTTACACTTTGTTGCGGGTACTTGGAGGTCTGAGTAACTTGA
>Ga0126342_10000626_pt1 | contig 41059 bp, 34 predicted proteins | sample Cyp1metagenome_FD_92528 | JGI IMG/M metagenome (GOLD analysis project Ga0126342, IMG submission 92528) | Coral microbial communities from Lord Howe Island, Old Settlement Bay, Australia - Cyphastrea 1 metagenome | ecosystem: Host-associated > Invertebrates > Cnidaria > Coral ...
CAAAGATGTCAAGAAAGATGGGGATGGCGCTGCTGGTGAAAGGCCAGCCAAGCGTGCCAGAACATAAGCTGAAAGCTTATGAATTGGGTTTTGAGATCCTGAAAAGTGTAGATGACAAATTCCAATAAGAACATTATTATTAATCCATTTTTGGAAAGCTCAACATTATTGATTATGACATTTCCAGAAATTGTTGAAAGTAAGGATCGTCTTTGGGGAAGAACATGTGCAGTCGACAGCGTACGTGCCAGAAGAAAAGGAGTACTTGGCAAACTGTATGGAATACAAATTTCACCTGAAAGGGGTCTTCGCAATTCCCTGAATTTTCCCAGCTATTTTGGCATGGAATATGTTCGGCCCTGGAATATGGGCAAGAAATTGCTAGAATGTACCCGCCCAACCCCCCCACCACCACAGGGGGGGAGGGGCATCCCATACACCCCAGACATCAACACATCAACACATACATGCATACATACATGCATACATACATGCATACACACACATTACATTACAATACATTACAATGCATTACACTACATTACCGCTACGCTACACTACATTACATACATACATGCAGATATACACTCATACATACATGTAGGCATGCATGCATACAGGTACAAATACGTACATACAAACGGGGGAGGGGCATTAGAAACAACCCTACAGGCTCAACACGGGGGGTACCATTGGGGGGCGGCCCTGGCCACAGGGGGGGGGACCATGGCCACAGGGGGGGGGACCATGGCCACAGGGGGATGGGGAGGCCTGGCTCATTCATATATTATATATATAAATACATGGATATTTCCTTTGGTAGCCCAAATAGAATGATTGCGAATATGACCTTGGATCGTTTAAATATGTTGAGGGATATAGGGTGACTTGTGGGATCCATCACTGACAACCAGGCTTCCAAAAGGCATTCGATTTCACATCCTGAACAGAAACAAATGAAACAATAATATTAATATACAATATACACCCCAGAGAGAATTCCGGAGATATTCCTGATGTGTGTTTTGTTGTCCTTCTGATACTCAGGAACTTTACATTGCCGTGTGAAATCATTTCAGCTCCCAATTTTAGGGTAGTTTCAACGCGCTCAGACTTGTTCGATCAACTAACACGAAATAAGACTATGACGTGTATTATTATATCATTGATCAAAACTCAAAACATCAAAAATCATCAGGATAGATTTCAAAACATATTACTGTATATCATACATATATATATATATATATATATTACTGTATATATTGCAATATACATGTATACTGTACATTGATATTCAAATATATTCAAACAAATTTTCAACAGTAAAACCAAACACATATACCATCACACACACACACATTCAGGGAATAGTTCACCATACCTACATGTTCCATGTAAGGAATCCCAATTGCAGGTAAATATAACATACATGGAGCATAAACCCATAAATGGAAACATATATATATATATATACATATACATATGATATATATATATATACACGGTCACCCCCCGCCCCAGAACCCTATATAGACTTATAAATGGGACATCCTCAGTAGATGGAGGTTTATAGCTGGGAAAATTATCTATAAGTGGTAGATTTTTCAATTGTTATGTTGAACAGATCCATTAAAAAAACACATTAAAATAAATCTTTATAGATGATTTTCCCATCAAGAAACCATACAACAAAAGCTCAGTATAAAATTTTCCCATGAAAATCAAAAAGAAATCTATAAATGGCGCATAACCCCTATCAAACCCCAGGATTTCGTCCCAAAAAAAATGGCCATCGCCTCAATCGCCAGGTCTTCCAAGCATTGCCCTGGATGCTCCGCTGCTGCGCTGTGGTCTTTCAGCGGACGCTGAGGGCGAGGTGGTGCAGGCGGCGCTGTGGGATGGGTCCGGGTCGAGTTGTGATGCCGGAAATGGTGATTTAATGGTGGTTTAATGGGATTTAACGGTGATGATAGGGGTTCAATCAACCAAAAAACAGGAATGTGAGTGGATATACCCTTTGGTAAACGTTTACACAACTATGGAAAATGTTCCTACTTTTAGTAGGAAAATCAACTATTTCTATGGGTCATTTTCAATAGCCATGTTAGTTTACCGGAGGGTAAGATATCCAGAAAAATGAGGAACACATTTATCCAGAAAAATGGTGAACCAATATGAAACATGATGGAAAAAATGAGGAACAAATGATGAACCAAATGATGCACATCGGAGGTTTGAATGAGGTTCAATGATGGGAGATGGCATGTTAAAACCAAAGAAATGAGATCATTGGGCAAACCTTGGTGAAGTGCCCTTGTGAACGTGGGCATATCTTCCGGGCATATCTTCATGGGTCAAGATGTACTATCATAATATAGTCCACCCGAAATCCAAGAGGAACACCCTACGCCCTACCAAGGGATAGAACTTGCCATTTCCAAAGCTAAATCAATCTGTTGAAAGAAATTTCGGGATTTTCCAGGGCTGGATCCCCCTGGCAGTGCAACAGTTTTTTTTGGAGCGACGGATTTCTTGGGGACGGTCATCCTCAAATCCCCATCTATAAATCTAACATTCGAATGGTAAGAGTGCTGTTAAAATCCATTTTCCCAGCATTTTCCCAGCATTTTCCATCAACATCCAGCTATTTCCAGCCCTTTTGTTCCATCGTTCCATCGCCTCAGACCTTGGACATGGCGGCGCAAGTGGAGTCGATCGCCACGGCGGCACCTTGCCTTGTGTTTTTGTGAATTTTCTCGGGATGACTTAGTCGATGGTAAAAACAATATGGTTTACGTATGTTTAAGTAATGTTAACATCTTGAGCCTAATATATGGTCCAATAAATGGTCTAATAAATGGTTTAACAAAATGGAAAACAAGTTATCACCATAAAAAACGGTGGTATTAAAGGTGCCATTATTTTTCAGCATATTGAACCGTAATGGATGACTGTAGGCTACCCTGAATCCAATGGTTTATCATCGTCTTCCCTATGATTCATAGCCACAGATGGTGGTTATATTAGTTATATTATACTAAGTCTGCCATTTTCAGACATCCAAGTCAGTATCATATCAAGTTGATTATATAATATTAACTCATATTATATCATATTTTAATACATACTTCCCACTATAAGTTATAACATATCCATCAATATCCCCATAGAGTCTCCCTAAACAAAAACTCCCCAGGATGGTGAAGAAGAACTGCACTTCATCGCTTTGGTCCCTGAGCCGTCCACCTGTCGGAGCTTGGAACGCTGAGGAATGTGAGTGTCTCATACGCGATGAAAATTCCGGGTTTCGTTTTCTGAAAAATGTTTTTTCGTCGTCCCAAAGTCACCAGTTTATTTCAGGGGTGTTTTTAGTTCAAAGAAGTTTACACTAAGAGGCTTGAGAGATAGTCAGTAATAAACCATGGTGATTTTTGTCCAGTCTCATGCCGAGATGTGGCAAATGCATGGACAACAGCTTCCCAAACGATCCCGAATGTGGGAAGGTCTTCCATTTCTCCCTCCAGTGATCTAACATGGCAGCCGAAAATCCCACATTTGAAGATGTTTAATCAATGGGAGATCTCCAGGATCCTAAAATGGAGGTACGTTAGTACCATTTTTTTGGCCATATTTTGTAGGGATATTCCCTTACATAGGCCTTATATATGTTAGGTACCTCTAATAAATCGGTTCCTGAAATGGCCATTGATTTAAGTCAGATATTACAGATATCTATATATAACAGATATAGATGAGTTTCCCATATTTTCCCATAAAAAACACATGAAAAAAGCTCCAGCCAGATCGCCAGGCCTGAGAATCACAATGGCGGCCCGTGGTTTGTGAAACGCTTCCAGGTGGTTTGTGAATGGGAAGCGTTGAGGCGAATCACCCCTAACTTCAAAAGGTCCCAGTCCCATGTCATGGAATCAATTTCCTGGCCAAAAAAAATATGTGCAACTTTCACCCCAAAAAATGTGTTCAGTGTTCATTGTGAGTAGATATCTAGTTTAGCAGTTTCGCTGTGGTTCGCGCCATTTTTGATGCTTGTATCTTGTGACAGGTGATACAGAGTACCGTATACGAGCCCATTTCAAGTGCGATCAGCATCCACCAGCGGAGTTTCAGGATGTCCTCTAGCAAACTTGCCTCACCAATATTTATGTGGCAACAGGACCATACGAACATCATGTGCCGTGGATGTAAATTGGGAACTTTCCAGTGCCAAGGACCATTACCCTCTGGTAATTTCACCGTTTGCAAAGTGGAAAATCACCTTGTTGATCAATTAAATCCTCTATTAATGGGCCATTTAGCAGCTTGCGAACTGGAGAATTACAATTTTTCAATAGTTAAACGTGTTGTTAAATAGTTAATATATTTTAAAATATGTTAAACTCATCCATAAAATGGATCATCATGGACCGTAATGGACCATAGCTTTTTGTACCTTTACTGGATGCTACACATCTGCGCCTCAGAGTTCCCACCCCGCGGCGCTCCGCGGCAGCGCAGGTCTCGATGAATGGACAAAGCTTCCGTGCATGTCCTGAGCAGCCTCCGATGAAGTCGGGGCGCCAGAGTAGCGTTGAGAACAGGATATGGGGGTTGTTTCCATGGGGGTACCCGAAAAAAGCTCGATGGTTATGGAAAAACCATCTATAAATGATGGATGTAAACTGGGGGTACACCCACTTCAGGAAACCGCCATATTGCCAAAATATTATATACCAATATAAGATGACTTCAGTTGGTCAAGAAATAGAAGTATGGGAGACCATGGGCAGTAGATGGGTAGACTCAACACTGGGGATGGTAACAAGAATAATTGCAACCAGCAACAACCACAAAACATTGCCATCAATGGACCGGAATCTTAGCTGACTAGCTGCAGAAAAGATCCAACAAGTCATTTTTTATCCTTGTATATCACATATCCATTATCTCCATTATTTTCCATGTATGGCCAACTATTTTCAAATTGTTGTTAAACCTCCAAGTTGGGCACCTGAGAATTCCTCAGTTGGGTCAGTAGGGAATCCAACCGAGACCTCCTTTTCCTCAGGTTGGAACCGCTGCCACCTGAGTAGGTGGATTCAGACATGCCTGGTGCCTATTTTTGGTGTGGGAACAGTGTGGCTTCCGAAGATTTCCACCATGGTTTGCCAAACATGTTGGCCCGTTGAATCACATCTGATGGCCTTGGCTGAATCTCCATCGAATTGACTGCATGATCAGAACAGTTGCAAGAGTCTCACTCACCGGCGCTGGGCCGCTGGCCTCGACCATTCACAGCGCCTTACGGTGGACCGTTGCAAAGCCGCAGCGGGCGAAAGAAGTCTCACATTTTTTTAGAAAAGGGATGGTGCTGATTGAACCATGCTTGAAATGTTGGAACCGCTGTACTATGTGCGAGGGCTGAAGCCTAATACATCCTCATACCAAAAGTAAAACTGGGCCAATCTGGGCCAACTGAAGAGGGTTTACGAAGATTCACAGGTCACAGATGATTTTGTCCCTTGTCGCTGACATGGTGGGCCACGCAGACATTGGATCAAATCAACTAGAATCATGACCACCGACCACCAGCCTGTCATTTATATAATGGTGGCTGGGACAGCACTCAATCAACAGCAGTATCTAGCCGGAGAAATTACACACAACCACGCTGCTCACACCATTGATCTTTTTCTTGCACTATCGTGCGTTCGTTGGAGCTGGATGTTCTGAAAAAAGATCTTCACCTGACAGAAGTCACTAGGCGCAGCATAGGTCACCATTGATCTTGCTGGTCATTTGAGCCTTGTGCTACTGCCCAGGCCAGCCGGAGCTATCAAACAACCACCATGGGGGAAGGTTGAAGCTAAACTTGTTGTCAGATCTGATCAAGTTGATATTTCCCCCGACTTCACTTGGGCCGATCGGTTTGGTCCTTTCATGTATCATCGATTTTTGGACTTTCGGCACTCAATGACCCAAAATCCCAAATCGGGTAATTAATGAAATGCAATTCAGCGATGTTAATGGTAGGGATGGTAGGATGCCTATTTCTCTGTAGAGGTTCTAAGTGTTGGGATTGTGAGCCGCAAAGATAACTCTGGGGTATCCATGGCTATAGATGCTATAGTGGCTATAGCTTATGTATCCCCACTTGGGGGAGATGATTGGCTGGTCACGGTGATCAACAACTTGATCTAGCTGGAATGGCTGGACTGCTCCAAGGGCCATTTCAAGGCACCAGGAAATAACTGGACCAGACACTATCCCAATGATTTGTGGGTTTCAAATCCAATCATTCATCCGGGTGAGTGAGCTACAACATGCTACAACCACATCGGTGACATCACCACGACGTCACCTAGACCTGATGGTTCGTAAGGGCAAACAAGGGCAACCATTCCCAAAGGCTCTTATTTGAGGCTGGTGAATTACAATTCGGCAACATTTTTGTTATTTAATATAATATTATTTATATAATAGTATTTAACCATGTTTAACCCCTCTTATATATATATATTTACATATATCATTATTGTTGTTTTTCTTATTATATTTTTCATATATTTATCTATACGTATATTTACCTATATATTTATCACATATATACATATATATATATATATATGTATACATACATACATACATACATACATACATACATACATGCCATATTCAACCAATTCCTATCCATTCTGGTATGTTCAATAACATCCGTTATTTTTTAGGTGGTCATGGCGGAGGCAGAGGCGTGGCTATTGGGGTGATTGGGGTGTGGTGATTGGCTAGTGGCAAGTTCTTAACAGAAAACAACTCCAGGGTGAACTAAACTGGTTGGTGGTTTGGAACATGTTTTATTTTTCCATATATTGGGAATAATAATCCCAACAGATAGATAGATAGCGGACCAACGCTTGACGCCATTGAGAGAGCGCGGCAGGCGCCACGGCATAAATCAATTTTAGAAGAAGTTCGGCGTGAAATTTAGATAGTGGCTGTGCAAAAAGCAAACAACTATGTGTCCGTGGCGCATTCTGCACCGTGCCTCCCTCCGTTGGACGATTTTGCACCCCAGTGACCCAGCCGAGGCAGTGTCCATCTACGAATACACATGCCCATTCTGTAACGACATCATGACGAGCACTGTCAGAACTGTCCGTGTGGAGCATCGTCGCAGTGGTGGCTGCGGTAGGCAGTTTCATGTTCGTCATGGTGCGTGCATGCACCCATGCCCCAGCTGCAGGAATTGCTGAAGGACAGACCTGGTGCTTGGTTGGCCTCCTCCACTGCCTGACGTTGCCTTCTAAAACGTGCAAAAACTGGCTCCGAACCCCTTCCCAAGCGTCCAAAAAAGTAGCCTCCGCCAGTGCAAAACTGCATGTCCCTGAAGGACGGAGCTTGTGCTCGGATGGTGCTGGTGTTGGTGTTGTTGCTGGTGGTACTTTTCCTCTGGCGCGCTCCCCCTTGCTGATGGCCGGGGTCGGCGGATTGTACGACCACTAGATGGGAAGAATGCTTGGGAATGTGAGAATACCGTGGTACATCCGATGCCACGACCCTCCAATTCCGTGTTGGTTGATGATTTAGGGGGGAGCTAAAGTACCTATATATCAATATATATTAGGGATTGTCATAATCCATGAATTGTTAATCCCTAGTAACCAGCCAGTACAATGGAAAGACATTTTGGGTTTTAAACGCTGCTCACATGATCGAGTTGAAGATTCGCTTTGACAGAGTATCCCAGTTTCGAAACGATAACGGTGGTAACGTCTGCAATTTAACTTTCTGGCAATTAAACTTCTCATGTTTAGTGGAAAACGGAGGGAAATCATCGATACATGGGCCAGTTTCCATGTAAGATTACCAGATGGTATATGGTTATACCTCAAAATACATGATAGGACCCAACAAGGGATGTAATCTGAGATTTAATGCAGTAAACATTTCCACCGCCCCATAGTCGGAAACTAAGGCATACTGCATGGATTCTGCTGACAGATCCCTATTGACATAGCTCCTGGAGCCTCTGTCAGAGGTCTCAAACGATGTGCCCTCCGGCCTCCCTGCAGGGATCCCTGGTGGGAAATCCTGATCTGTGTATCCCCGCGATTTTCATTCATTTTTAGGGGTCAATGTCCTGTTTTTGAGGATTTTGGACATCACTTTCACGTACTATATATACATATATACATATCTGTTGGAGATTATATCCCCAATATTTGAGTGATGTTCGATTAGGACTGGGACATTTACCGACCCTGATTTGTTGCTTGCCCTTCTGTAATGTAAGCTGGCAATGGAACATCCACCAAGTGACTACGATTCAACTAGAACATATATATATACACATAAATATATTAAATGATTGTCCCATCAAGGAAAATTGTTCATTTCTCCAAGAATTGGATGAAGGGAAAATCTAAAGGAAACCCCAAATATGATCTTTTTGTTGTGGGTAAAAACCCAGAGTTTCCTGTGGATTCACTGTAGATTTTCACTTAAACCCAATGAATTTCTCTCAGCCATGTTGGATGAGCCCTGTCAGGATGCCACGCGCCTTGGAGCGGCAGCCCAGCGGATGCTACAGATCGAGGAGCCACGGCGAAGCCCCGTTGGAATGTGGTGGATGGAAGCCATTTGGGCCATGGATAGGGTGACCTCACTGTGACCACTGAAATTGCCTGAAATCATGGTTGGAGTGTGGGGAACCCCAACTTTTCCAGGTTTTCGTGAAAATCATTTACCCAGATGCCATGGATATAGCCATTTTTTTTAAACCCAAGGCCATACACAACTGCCCATTTGGGGATGATATGTATCACCCATTGGTAAGTCATTGGGGATGGTTTCTAATTGGGTTTTACCATGGTTTACCACAGAAGGAATCCTTAATGATGATGAGATGAAACCGGTTTCAGCAACTGTAGGTGGGGTGTAAATAATGATCCATCTCCAAGGAATTCCAAGCAATCATGCGTATATACAGGGGTTGGTAAATGTCCCATTTTGGGAATATTGGACATCACCTTATAGTAGCCATTATAGACCATATACCATTCATGGTTGGGTGATGTTCAATGGGGACATTTAATGACCCATGATATAACAGTGACGGAACCCCAAAAGTACCCAACATCCATATCCGGTTGAACAGGGAACTCACTGACCCCAGGAGTGATGCTTCAAGTGGGGAATTCATTAATCCCTTCCCCCCGAACCAACGCCCCCCAAACGAAACCATGGGGAACCCCCTGGATCGAACATCTGGGGCCCTGGATAGATGAAAATTCTGAAAAGATAGGTTTGGTGAACAACTTAGGCATTATAACATATATTAATATATAAATATAATAATAACAATAATAATAATGATACTAATAATAATGATAATAATCATAGTACTTATTATAGGAACTATAGTAGTAATAACAATAATATCCTCCGGCAAGCCATGACTTGCAGAGTCACCAGCACGCTCCCAGGATGCTGCCAGAGAAGAGGCCATCAGCACCGTCTTTAAGGCAAGCCATGGCTCGGTGAATGATAACATCATCATGACATACCCTCTGGTAATTTAACATTTTAACATAGCTATGGAAAGATCCACCATTTTTTAGTGGGAAAACTCACTATTTCTATGGCCATTTTCAATAGCTATGTAACAAATTACCAGAGGGTAATCGAAGATGGTGGTAATGTGATAGCTATAGAAGATACGAATGTACTTCTATGTTGTAATTCTATGAATGTAATTCTTGGCTTCCGCAATTTGTGTGAATGGAATCTTGACATTTTCAGGGTGTCTTCGACCTTCGACTTGTGTGTTTTTGTGAACATGTAAACATGCTGGGATGCGCCCACTACCCATATCTTCTTTCGAGGTTGCCAACTTGCAGTCTAACAGTTACAATTTCATCATCCCAGAGTCGCAGATGTTGATCTTGTTTTTTGGACATGGCTCACATGGGGGTACCAATTAACTGTATGGCCCAGAAATTCCATCCTGGAGGTGACTTCAAGGGAAGCTATTGGCATTTCGCTTCCACAACAGTGATCGAACTCACTGGCTACACAAATATGATCCTGGTGTTTAATGTATTTTTACGTAGATAGTTTCATTCGAAAAGTCATGATGTCACTGTGGGAATCCAGCCCTCAGCTTCTGCACAACATCCTGGGCGACTTGGAAAATCCCAAGAAGCGAAGGGTGAAGAAGGCCAGGCGCCGGAAGGTGGACCTGTGAGAAGGGGGGAAGGTTAGTTACGTGAGATTTTGAATATATTTGATGATTTTTAAGGTCGCAATTATCATTTGTCGGGTCAATCTGGACATGAACGGAACAATCGGTCAATTCTTCTTGTTTGGAACATGAATGAATCTCTGTATATCTCTGTGAACATTGGGATTGAAAGAGGTATATATTATATAATCAATTTATATACTTCAAACATCAAACCGGTGCACCCGGTGACAGATCTCTTGGTCAAAACATGTCAAAACCCCGATCTCAGCAGGTCAATGCGACGTTCCAGCGGAAGGTGCGGTGATTCACATCCCTCAGATGGATTGGTTGTTTCTCCCCACTCGAAACCCAGGGCATAGAGACACAACATTATACAACAATGGATGATTTTTGATTCTTGCGTATTGCTGTACCACTGGATTTATATGGATTTATTTGATAGTGAGTATTATACGTGGGTATTCTTAAAAAATAGTTTCAAGTTGTTCATGATATTCATGTAAAAATTATGACTTAGGTGCTCTAAGAATCTGGGGATATCAAAGAATTCCCAATGTTTGAGGCCTCAACGCCTTAGATTGGAGGGACTAGGCCTTACATTGCAGGGGTCATAATTCTCAGGCTGGGTTCCATCCCATGTAGAAAGTGTGTCATAACATGTTTTTCTATCCCACTGAGAAACCAATCACATTTTTTTCTGACTGTCACTTCTTCACAGCAACAAAAATAGAATTACTGTACCATCTGGTTATTTAACATAGCCATGGAAAATGGATGAAAATGGCCCATCTATAGATGGTTTACCTATTAAACATGGTGATTTTCCATGGCTATGTTAAATAACCAGAGGGTAATAATTAAGCCGATAAAATTATCCCCACAACATCCCACAGTCCAACATCCAGGAACATGGTTCAAAGATTTTTTTCACAACTACCCTCTGGTTATTTAACGTAGCTATTGAAAATGGCCATTTATAGTGGATTTTCCAATTAAACATGGTGATTTTCCATAGTTATGTTAGTTTACCAGAGGGTATAATTTAGAATTATTTAAGGTGTGTGACGGCATTTGAGTCAAAATGTATTTGGGACCAATATGAAATCATACCCGTTTCAATGGGGGGCTTGTTTGAAAATAGTGTTTTGCCTGCTTCAACTAAAGATGTGCAATTTTGGGGTACCCCAGCTTTGGACAAACCCTTAAAGAGACTCACTATTTCCCCACCAACAAAACTGGGATTTACCACAAACGAACCACCCAAAACTGGGCTTTGGGATGGAACAACATCCAATTTCTCAAAAATAATGATGATGTGTCATGAGTGTCATTGTATCCCTAAATTAAGACCAGCATGTTCCTCCATTTTTTCATGGTTAAGTCATGGTTCAGTCACCATATTTTCCTCAATTCCCCAGCATTTCCCAGGCATTTCCCCAACATTTTCCCCCAGGTTGGCCGCCACAGCTGCGCGGTGGACTTCCTTCGCGCCAGTGGCTTCCTGGAGGCGGACGATGCCGAGGCGGAGGCCGAGGAGCTCTCTGGTTGAATGGTGGTTGAATGCCATGATTTCTGGTTGGTGGTTTGGAACATGAATTTTATGACTTTCCATGATATATGGGATAATCCGAACCCCATTGACTTTCATAGTTTTCAAGATGGTTAAAACCACCAACCAGACAATTTGATAGTACAATAGTACAACCTCTTAGGAATTTCCTCTGCAGAATGCGGGGGATGAAATGGGGACCTATGAGGTTCCCACTCAATCTACAAGGGGATGATAGTACTATAGTACTTTGAGCAGTTAAAAATAGCGAAAATGAATGCTGGAACAAATAATGAAAAATTGTGGATTCTGATGTGGATGTTTCAGATGTTTGGCTGATTTTGTGGTGGATTTTTGGTCGGTGTTTCACTGTTTGCGGTTGTTTGATGCATGATCTCCAAATCAGGGATAAGCTATCCGCATTGCTTGTCAATTTTTTTAAGGGGGTGTTGGCCAGACATTTTGTTGTTATATAATTTGAATGCATTCTCAACAATTTGTGGTTAGATCGAAGAGTCTCAAGCTTGCCGTTTCAAATTTACCAACATTGCCAAATCGTGCGCGTATGAAGTCTATTTCAACATCTTGATTTGCAGTTTGCGCTGCGAGAGCTTTTGCAGTTTGGGGATTCGATCAGACGGGGATTGGTTAAATTTTTTGGAATCCATGACCAGAATCCATGACCTACAAAACTGAGCAGCCAAGTATGCATATATAATATATATAAGATAGAATTTCCGAGACTATTCATGGCTGGTTGAGGTTCAGACGTGACGAAGATGTACGTTTGGAGATCCAAAATTTGCAGCCACCCCATTCCACACGTTTGGAGATTTGGAGCCATTTCCAATGGCTTGGTCTGGAAACAGAGCACCTTTTTAAATCCCATCATCGATCATTAATCTCCAATGGCCATGACGTGGTACCATGAATTGGGATAAGAGTCGCAAAACAATCGGCCGCTGAATCGCAGGTGATTGGCTCAGATTGCACGTCGCAGTCACATTTTCCCACCTTTTGCGACCCAGCTTTCGCTTCATGGCGACAAGCGCACCTCTTTTGGGTGACAAGAAGAAGGGCGGCCACTCCAAGGCATCCATTTTCTATGGTGCCGATGAGTACTTGCAGGACTCATCAAGCTGATATGGGAGAGATGTTTTTTCCCAGTTGCAGTGTGCGAACGTCCGTGTGCGAGTCGCTGGGTTTGTTTTGAAACATTTGAAACATTTTGGTACCGCTAAATCTTCAGATCAATCATAGTTTGACAAACATCTACCTGGGAGAGTTACCTCATTTTCGGACCCCAGATGATGTTGATCGATTTTGTAGTTATTCCTTGTTATTCCATGGAATCCTTCTTTGTTTTGGGTTTGTCATGAAGAGATGTGACTGGTGTGATTCTTAGTACATGATAGAACTGTTTTAATACAATCAGTCAAAATCAAGTGGGATTTCATTGAAATTCAGCGCAGTGTACCATGTTCAGACACATCCAAGTGATACGCTCATTGGAGATGGTGTGACTTGCGCCAGGAGCTCAAAAAGAAGTTCGAACCCCAGTTTCTTAATGTTTCTTAGTCACTCACGTGCTGGAACTCAACTTGCATGCCAAGACTTGCATGCTCATCTGTCACTCCGTCACTCCAAAGTTTTTTTGCTCGTTTAGGTTGAAGTAGACAGTAGTTTCAATCCCACTGACAACATGCACTACAGGGACAAGCACCAGTTTGATATGAACAATGCCCATATTTGCTTGTCTACTTCGTTGAATGATTGTTCACAGAATACAGCTTCACAGAATTACCAATTCTTGCCAACAACCCTGCAAAACCTTTGGGACCAGCTAGAAACATCCGACACTTTTTGGACCTGGCGTGACTGGACCTGGCTGGCTTTTTTCTTTTCTTGCCAGCGTTAGCGCTGTCACCCCCCTGGTCCATCCTAGATTATATAGATGCTTCTACAGGACACCAAGCGTAGTGTAGGTAGAAACATCCCCAAATGTTACGCTGAAAGAGGAATTGACATCGTTTTGAGGTCTTCCAAACTTACACTCCAAACATTTTAAATGTCTTCTTGGACCAGTTGAAATTTTATAGGACACATTGTTACCCTCCAGTATATTAATTTAACCTGGCAATGGAAAGTTCACACATTTATAGATGATTATCATTGATTATCCCATGTATCCGATCAAAAGTTGGGATTGTCCTACAACTCTTCCATTTTCCCATCATTTTCCCATAGCTTTCCTAAGTCATGAGGCTACCATATTTTTTTTTTCATCCAGTAATTTACATGAAATTCACCCTGCCAGCTATGGCATTATGGGGGATCCCCCATGGTTATAGAGACCTCCAGATCTTCCATGATGGTTATAACCGAGGTACGAGCACGACCACGAAATCGCTGCGTTGAAGAACCTGCTGCCAGGTGAAGGTGACCCCAATGCAGCTGGCGTTGCGGCCAGCCAGGAGCTGAAAAAACTACCGGGATGTCGGTGATCAAGTTATCATATCAAATATTCTTAGTATAATACAGTGTATATACGTATATATATAATATGATGGGTATACATACTTGATGATATATAATAAAGTGGATCGTGATATTACCGTGTATATTATATATATACATACATACATACATACACATATATATATAATCATATATATATACACTGCCAAGTTCATATGAATACCCCCCTGGAAGGTAAGAGTCACCCCCAATTAAAAAACTAGGGCCTGTCATTGTTTCTTTTTAACAACAACCAACCTGCCTGCCAATGAGATGGTGAGATTGGGCATGGGACCTCCCTTTAAAACATTACTTTTTCAACCATTAAACAACATTTAAAACATATTAAAATCATTAAACAAAATATATCAAAATATAATATATATCCCGACTACCACAAGATTAGGATTTCTGAGCAGGGTGTTGTTTAATAGCGGGGTCGCACATGTTTATTAATAGGGATGGACTAACCCAAAGTAGTATTGCAAAAAAAATGGAATGTGGGTGTTGATGAATTCGGGGATGCTTATTAATATGAACTTAGCACTGTTTAACACTAATACATACCCATTGCCAACATGGTAATTTAATGGGAAACATGCTACTTTTTTGCGATCCTTAATTTCGATCAATTTCCAACATGGCAGCAGATTTTATTGTGCTGAATGTTTTTTTTGTGGAAGGCATATCTCACTAAATGAATTTTGGACCACTGTTGTCCTCACTGAAATTCAGACATTTACTGTTGTTTAAGCCCCCCCCGCAGTTTGGTATACAAGGTTGGGTTCCAAATTGTCACGTGCAGACTTCGCCGGCCTGTCGAGGACAAGATGTTGAAGGTTGAGAAGAACAACGAGAACAGGAACTTGAACATTTGTTTTGTTTTTTCAGCGGTCAAGTCATAGTCATAGTTAAGTTCTATCGTCGAGTACGGTAGTACTGGATGCTTTGATGTGTTTCTATGCTTGTTGTATGTTGTGTTAAATAGTTGAGTTTCAAGGCCTCAAACTTATATATATATATATATATCTATATATATATATATTGCCTCATAGTTTTGGTGTGTGTGGGGTCCAGGTGCGCTTTTTTTTTTGTCAGGAGTTTGAAGACCAATCGGCTCTTCCCCACAGCCAACAAGCCAGACCCAATGCCTCAGAACTTGGCGTTCTTGTTCACCAAAATCACCCCGGAGCAGCTGAGTTTCTGGTGGTTTTTGGTGGTTTACCCTCTGGTAAATTGTTACAGTTAGATCAGTTAGCTATGGAAAATAGACCATTGAGTGCGATGATTTAGCTATGAAAGATGGTGATTGTCCATAGCAAACTGTGAGTTTACCAAAGGGTAATATTTCTTGTTTCCCATTATTCAAACTCGGATGATACCGGCTGACATGTTTTTTTTTGCGGGATGTCCAGGATTGAGACTCAGATGATTCTCATTTACATTTGTTCAACTCATGTTTTTTCGGAGGCAGGCATGGGGATGGGGTTCTTACCTGCGGTGAGAAACTGACTTGATCTTGATTGGGTTGAAGATCCCAGGCAGATGATCTACATGTGGAACGTCCTGACAGCCACTTGGATCACTTGGGTTTGGCTGGGGTTTTGCTGGTCACCTGTGGGCGTTTGCACAAGATTCCTAGCCAGTTTCAACAGTTTCGTTGAACAAATGAAATTCATCATCATGTTCTTTGAGGCACTTCCAACATCTTCCAACGTTATTGTTGTTCACGGCAGTTCGGGGAATTGGATTGATGGCATTTCCGGGGGTTCCAAAATGGCAGCGCCGCCTTTAGAATCTGATGTAGATGGGATGCCAATGGCATACCACATAACCCCAGATAGGGATATAGGATATGTGTGTCAAGCATGGCTAAAAACTGGTTTGAATTACCTTGAGTTTCTACTCGAATTGGGATCATTCAACCACATTTCATCTCACACCACGTGGCTCAGGTTCGGTTTTCCCAATGTTACCCAAAACATCCCAAAACTAGTTTCTGTCCTCTTGAAAGTGACCCCATTTGCCGGTCCTGAGTCAGCCATCTACTGTACGTACTACTTGCTAGACAAAGGGGGTCGCATGTTCAGTAGATTTGAAGTATTGTACTATTAAGATCTATTAAGATCTATTGATGGCTCAAGACTTCTTGGTATACTGTACTTTTCTCACCATCTTGAGGTTCCCCTTTTGATCATTAGATGACTCCAGGGGTGTCGAAAACAGGGACCCCCAACTCCCATAGGTATCCGGGCACCCCATTCTTCAGACATACCCACGTTACCATATGATATGTTGGTTAGTTATATACCCAGTGATATCAATATCCAGCAAAATATACCCCATGAAACATCTCCAAATTTGATGGCTATATACCCATCTGCCCTTAAATCCACTTGTGAATCATAATTTTCCCAAAATTGGTCCTATTAAAATGCCTTGACCTGTGGGATTTGTTGATTTAAACCACGTTAAACCCAGCATTTCTCCACTTTCCAAGCCAACTTCGCCCCACACCTAGGCCATCTTCGTGACTCAAGTGCTGATGATCCTCGGCTACTGTGCGGCCCTGGCTACTTTCCCTGAGCATTGGTGGACCTGCACTTTGTGCTTTGGCATCCCCTTCTCCTACATCGCGATCCAACAGCGCCTTGATGTAAGGGGATGCCGCCTGGGATGCCTCCCAAATGGCAACAACGGGGGAAGATATGAGGATCAGCCGGACGAATGGGGTAGCCTTATCAACAAAAATCGTCTTGGAGCCTTCGAAGCTTTCTGGCAATTAGGAGGAGATCACGATATATGACTATTATGACTCATATGACCTAAAGCAACTTAAAACATCTTAAAACCACCCGAATTCCCAGTTACTGTAAGATGGTGGGGTTAACACGGTCAACCCCGCAGGATGCAATGCTCATATTTTTGCCGCTTGAACTGCCATCCCATTAAGACACCATCCAGGCATGTTCCTTATTAATTATATGGTTGTATCGTGTTGTATCCCGAAATGCCTAAACCTGCTCACAAGCATGATTGGTAGCATTCCTCTATCTTAAATTTTCAGCAGCATAACCCGAGAGATCTAATCCATTTAAGCATCCAATTAAACAACCCAGCTGTTTGACCAAATCCGGTTGACATTATCCATTATAAATCCCCATTATATCTGGGCAAATTATCACGACCTCACTGCGACCTCACCATAGATCAAGGTTAATAATAAGGGACACATCCCCAATAAAGCCCAAAAAATCAGCTTAGTGAATTATAAAAAGTACTGCAGATAAATTCCCATGATACCACAACTGGTTGGTGGTTTGGAACATTTAAAATTTTTCCATATATTGGGAATGTCATAATCCCAACTGACTTTCACTCATATTTTTCAGAGGGGTAGGTTTCAACCACCGACCAGATAAATAGTGAATCACTATTAGTTAGTGGATAGTTAATCACTATGGCAACACTTAGTGATAATTCATCAACGCCAACCAGACAATCAGATTATATATATATATACATCATAATTATGGAAACTCACAATTTTCAATGGGTAAATCAACCATTTCTATGGCCATTTTCAATAGACGATAGAACCAGGATCTACATCGATCACGACGTGATGCACGGGGCGACCTTCCCTGTCTACGACTTTCAGAAGTTCTTGACCCATCCCTTTGCGGAAGCTCGGAGAGGTGGGGGCGTAGTGACGTAGTAGCCTGGGGATCAGTTGATATGTGGGAAAATGATCGATTTACATAGTGGAACTGTAGAGATTTACATGGATTTATATGGATTTACGATGATTTACGGATTTTCCATGTCTAATTGTTAATCATCAGGAGGCTAACCCCCAAAATGGATCGACATGGACGGTAAAAATGATGATTAAATAGATCCAAATGGATGGAGGACGGTTTAATGATGTTAAAGAACCGAAACATGAAAAACAATGTTGGTCCATAGGTACTCCATGTCTGAGCCATACTACTGGGGGAGCTGGAATGCAAAATAAGGACCATGATAAGCATCCTACCTGGTATTCAACACATTGGAGCACAATGGACCCCCCAAACCCTGGATGAGAGAATCACAAAAACGCATGGAAAGTGAACGTATTTGTGAATTTGTTCTTTCCATCAGAGGAATCATGTGTTTTTTTTTTTTTGGGCTCTTCAGATTCATGAGGATTTTTACCTCCGTATACTATTTCTGCAAAAACGGTGATACAAATAGCTTCTCAGTTTACAATATATGTAATCGTCATCATCATCATCATCCTCCTCATCATCCTCCTCCTCATCATCATCATCATCCTCCTCATCATCATCCTCCTCCTCCTCATCATCATCATCATCATTTTTCTCATATATGTTCTCAAAAGTAGCCATCTCACCCAAGAGCCATCCGAATGCCACCGGTGCTCCGAAAGCCGAGGATTTCTTCTCCCTGCCCTGGGAGGAGTTCGTCCTGGAGCACAATCGCCACCACGCCAGCACCGTGGATTTGCTGATCCAAGGTGAGTTCGGCTGGGATCCTGAGGCCAGGCCATGGCACAGTGGGGCCCCCATGGGGGCCCCCAAAAAAATGCAGATTGGATGGTCAATGTTTGGATGTTTTATATGGGCAGTGGGTCAAAAAACCAATAGTACCCCTGTAGTTCACCTCAAAATAGCTGGGATTTATGGATGTGAATAACCCCCTAAAAATGGTATGTGTAGGTATTGATCCATAGCCATATTGCTGATTGGGACAAGTCAAGAATGGGATTGGATTTTGAGCTAGCCTATTTTGAGATATAGCCTGAAAAAGGGCTGCAACGTGGGATTGTGGGGTACCCGTTTTTTTGGGCGAGAAGTGGGGGCTCAGATCGTAACTCAAGTGTTTGCAAGTTCTTAGCAGCAAAAAGTGACAAACATACACCAGAGCGTGCAATATCCACATGCTGCAAACAAGAAAACTGGTTGTTTCTTCTGCATCATTTTAGAACGTTTCACTGCGGGGTTTCGCCCAGGTCCATGGTTTCCATGGTTTTCCCATCTTCCGAACCGTCTTTTTTTGGGGGGCCATGTCTCAAGGAGTCAGGGTTGCTCCAACATAGAGGTGAATGATGAGACCAACCTCCGGGGGAAATCCACACTTGGATTGGCATGTGTTGCAGGAAACCTGACGTTTCATTTTGATTATTGTGGTAAACCCCACCCATTGATTGCCACATTGGGGATTGTTTGTAATTGGGTTTACCTCATTATGGTCCATTAAAGTGGTTCCTCCTGTATAAAGTGGGCTAATGTGGGCCAAATTGTTTTCTGAAGGAGTTCCACTATGCCTTGCAACAGTGGGCTGGACCTTTCAGCACCAACTGGTAGCTTGGAGGGGTGGTGAATGGTGGTGAAATGTCCTGTTTCAACATCTCAAGTGATCCAACAGTGGGGAGGAAAATGTCCAACGAGAGATGGGTGAAACTATGTGAAACTTCATGGACGACTGCGACACGAGATCCAGATTCCAGAGTTCCGGACAGGACTCTTGTAGTTTTGTAGGGCGGAACCCAAATTTGAGCCATGGATGATATATGATATGAATCAATGCCGACAGCCTTTTTGTTTGCTTGGTTGATCTTTGTAGGTGTGGACATGTTCTGATTTTGCTGTAGGCCAGGTTCAACATAGGTGGCGTTGCAGGAAAAGAGAGATGGAACACATAAATTTGCAGGGCAGTTTGTCCATATTTATCCTGGAAATTTCATGGAATGACTGTCATTTCCATGTCATTTCCATGAAAGGTACAAGTACATCTTGACCGTGCCATGGATTCCTGTGATCCACTTCTTTGGCTTGAACGATACTGGCTCCCTCTTCGCTTTGGAGTGGTGGAAACTTGCAGTAAATTTAGTACCTTGCCAAGCTAGGAGGCTACATGGGGCAACCCTATTCTACGGCCTTGCCTAGGTCGGAAGCTGACACCCTGACTTGGGTTTCTCAGTAATTTCATTACCCTCTGGTAAACTAACATAACTATGGATAATCACCATTTTTAATGGGAAAACTCAGTATACATGGCCATTATCCATAGCTATGTTTGTTTGCCAGAGGGTATATAAAGATTCTAAAGACTTTGCCACGTCGATTTGCTTCTCATCAAGCTGTTGAATCAAACTGTGATTGACGACTCAGTGACTTTTGATGTTCCGCAGACTTGGCACTGGAGGTTGCGACCTTGCCCACGCACACTTGAAATCTAACATGAGACCGCCCAGCCATATCCCCAATCTCTGCTCTTGTTTTGCACCCAAATTGGGGGGCCACCAGGATGCACTTCCCAGATGAGGGCGCAGGTGGCAAGTGCAACAAGGACTGGATCACAGCTCTTTGGGATTTGGGAACTTGATCGAACATGGACTCAGTTCCTTGCTTTGGGTTTAGGAGGTTTAGGGTTGAAATCATGAACTACTTTAGCCATTGATAGCCATTGTTTGTGTGGGTCATACCCTTTGAGGAAGATTGAAACAGGGAAGCAACCAACGTGGCACCCTGATGATCCCTTTGGACTGGTGCACCCTCTGAATTGACTTCGACCACTTCAAACCTCTTGACAGTTTAAAGTATCTTCAAGTGATATACAATAATATATCATCTGTATTGTTCTTATAGTTGATATTAGTGTAAAATATTGTTGTAATTAGAAACAAACATGTTAATCATATTATGTATATATATACTATATGCACAAAGTACTACGAGGACAGCCGAGGCAACGAGGTAGAGAAGTCAACATTAACGAGGTAAGCGACGCGGTGAACAACGAAGATTTAAGGTACCAGTGAGGGGATGTGATGAACATCGTGGCCAGAGATTGAAAATGGACAGATATGGACAGCCCACTCAAGCCAGTTGCACGGGGATGTGCCAGCACACATGCAAATTGTAAAAAACACTTTTTGGCACGAGACAAGTTTTTTTTGATTCTTTCGGCTTTCTTCTCACGGAGAAGGAGCAAAGACATTTGGTTCCAGGCATTTGCGAGGTTATTTTCTGGCAGTTGGGGAAACAAACTTTTCCCTGCCAGAAAAGTTGTTTTTTCTCGGCCTCTTTTGCAGGCTCAACGGAAATGGCTAGAAAGGTCATGTTCCCATGCCTGCGGAAGAGAAGAAGAAGTAGTGTAGTTTGGGGTTGCCAACCTAAGTACCTACTACCCCCCTGCTGCGACCCTTGCACCGGCCGGCCTGGTTCTCCGTTTCCGGATACGACCTTTTGTCAACAGCAGGTGCTGTCCGACCGAGTGTGGCTAGGGATTGAGCTCACGACTGCGCGTCGCCGAGGCGCAATGCGCGCGCCACTCGGCCACAACCACGCCCCCAGAAGAGAAGAAGAAAGAACAGCCCATAAAGATCCACGGATCGGCCCTCGTACGGGTTGCGACGCATGCCAGGCAGGTTGGAGGGTGGTGGCCTGCTTGAAGAGAAGAAGAAAGAACAGCCCCTAAAGATCCACGGATCGGCCCTCGTACGGGTTGCGACGCATGCCAGGCAGGTTGGAGGGTGGTGGCCTGCTTGGGCCCTTCAGGAGCGTGCTGATCATTGGGTCGCGCCGCGCCGCGCGCCCTCGCGCGCAACCACTACCTAGGCCAAACCCCAGCCTCGCGCAGCCAGCCCAGAGAGAATAAGAAGGCAAAATTATCTGGAGGCGAGGGCCTTGTCGCTTAGTGGTTAGCGTGTTGGTCTTCAAGCTCAAAGCGAGAGGGCTCAAATCTTAGGGTGGCGTGCTAATTTCAAACTGGCGTGCTGTCTTGCGCAACTTCGGGGTTGGCCATTCTTATACAGTACTCAAGCTGTACACACCCCGGAAAAAAATCAGGGCCTCGATTTTTTCCGTTTTGGGGATCTCAAAATGTGCCATGTATGCTCAAGTAGAACTAACGAGGCGAGGCCAGTATCTCTCCACTGTATGTAACGAGGCGAGGTGCTAAATCTAAAGATAATCCAAAGTACACATTTAAGCCACGAGGCAGACGAGGCAAGAAAGAAAGTCGTTTTCCCATATATATATAATATTATATAATCACATTATATGTACGATACTATCTACGCAAGTGATTGAACTTCGTAGTCTTAGAACGCAGGACTTCTAGTACTACTGCTACTACTGCTACTACTACTACTGCTACTACAACTACTACTACTGCTACTGCTTCTTTGCAGTGATCCGGGTCTCGAGGGGACACCACGTATGTGGTGCCGCACCCTGTGGTCTTCGAATACAACTCACTCACTCACAAACGCAGGACTTCTGGAGCAAATGGGTACCTCGGCGCATGAAGCACAATGGTTTTGTGCTCAGCCTCTGGGCCTGCGTCTGGCTCTTGGGGACCTATCCTTTGGGCCGGCCCCTGAGCGAGGGATGGAGGCTGGCCACACTGCGCGCACTGGGGGCGGTGGAGATTTTCAGGACTTAAGAAATCATGCGCCAGAAATCCTAACTGACTCTTGGTACTATGAACAAGTTTAATGTGGTGTTGTAATGGGATAAACCATCTACCAGCTAGTGCAGGATTTCTTCCATCCACAGTAGGTTGGCCCTTAATTGTCATGAACCTGTCAGCGACAGCCAGGGCCATGATTGAAGAGTTTTTAGATTTTCATGACTGAATTAAGGTCATGTCAGCAAGGACCAAGTAAGTCATTGGGTCAATTTTATTGCCTTCTTGATATTTTGTTTATATGTATATATATATGTGTGTTTGTTGAATTCTGTGGATTTGAGAAACATGGGAACAAGTTGACCCAACATGTTTTCACCAGATGATTATAGATAGTCTCACATTGACTCATGGAGATGAGTATGATGTCAAAGCATAAAATTTCCATAAAATTTGGGGACGAACATCCATAAACCCCAGCTATTTTGGGTTGAAACATCAACCTAAAACGGATTCATTGCAATTCTGCAGAGATATTTGTTTTTTTGCCGGGAAACATGTGGAAACATCAACTCAAAGTGGATTAGGATGTTTTCGGTGAGAAACATTTGGAAACATCAACCGCAACTGGATTTTTCTGAATCAGTATTGTTGACAAAGGCAAGTTAATAGGAACACATCATCCCAAAACAGCTTCAAACAGTCGAGTTTTGTTAATGCTTCCACCAAAAGTGTCTCCCAAAATTGCTGATGGCCCCTTTCAAGCAATGCCTGGAAAATCTTAAACCATTCAACCCGTAACCCAGACTTGGTGGAAGGGTCTGAAGGTTTCACCTCTTGGACGGGAAACAAAGCTGGTTTCAACTGCAAAATCTCCCTTCAAATGCATCAAAGATGGTTGCATCCTTCAGTCATCCATGATAGTCCCTGCAACAAAAGTTAGAATTTAAACAATACAAGTGTGTTGGAAACTGTGTCATTTAAAACCCAGACTTGGTTGAAGGGAACACCTACACCTTACTTCATGGTTCAAAACAGTTAGTAAGTTCTTATAGCCCCAGTAATAAGTGGGCAAGCAGGGTTAGTCCAGGTGTAACTGGGGTGAACAAATCCACTTACGATTCCTGGTGTGAACCACCAAGTAAACAATCTGTTGGAAAGTCTGCCATGTTATTGAAGACCTGGTTGAAATGAAAAGAACGTGATTACCTTCATATATTGTAGGTACACAGCAACATGGCGTTTCAACTGTAAATTTCTCCTTAAACAAATCCACATTTCACATGGCCTCCTCTAGTATCCGATTGGGGTAAGCAAAAGCCAACAGTTCCACTGGGAGGCACCGCATTGTGCATGGTTGCATCCTTCAATGTTGGGATTTTCTATGTTATTGGATTGGTTAAAGGGAAAAATTACAGGAAAACCCATATTTAATCAAACATCTATGATTTCCAGTTAAGATTTTCCCTTAAACCAATCCATTGGCTATGAGTTTCCCATAGATTTGAGAAACACCAGTTTCACATCATCTTTCAACCATAAAGTTTGCCTGAAAACCAATCCATTGAGGTCATTTTGGGGTTCCTAAAATGGGGGATCCTCAAGTCACCATGGGTTTCGAATCTAATTTTGGATGGTTTGGGGGTACCTCCATTTCACAGCTGCCGTCACTTTCGCACCCAAAACGATTGCACAAGTGTCAGTTGTTCAAACCATAGATGTCCTTTTCCCACTGGTTGGTTAGAGGGTTCCCCTCGTTCAAGTCACTGAATTCATTTGGAACTGCTGGATTGGCCTTCTCCATGCCAAGCTATGACCAGGAAGAAGCGTGCATCATCAATCATGAATCCCATGAAAGGAACAGGTATATGGGATTTTTTGATAGCCATAGCAATTTTGTAACAGAAATGCAGCATGGGCTGAGCCTCAACGTTGATATTTGTTTTCAAGCTTGACGTCAATCAAGCCATGTCCAGCTGTTTTTTAGACATGTGATGGTACAGTTTGAAGACCATGCCTGGGACTCCTCGTAGTCGGATGCAATGGCAGCCGGGGACGCACCCCAAGTTCAAGCCCTGACTAGCAAAGGCTTTCGAGACCAGGAGCTGAGCTGCATGATGGCAATTCTTCCTTGCTTGGCAGTGACCTGTGCGGTTTGTTGCGGCATGGCACGTGTCAAAGGTGGTGCAGAAGGCTTTTGGAGAGGAGAAGGGAACTGCCCCAGCACTCAGAGGGACAAGCAGCGTGGTCCGATATATCAACCTCGTCAACCCCTGCTTTGCCTGCAGATCTCCTCTTCACACCTCGAAGCCTCGGCGCAAGCAGTCAGAGCGGAAATTGGTGGTTCTCTCTGGAACGCAAGAAGGGCAAGCTAGGTGTGGAACGCCGGTGGAACATCAATCGAGAGCGCCGTGTGATCCTGCAGCCGGCTTGGCAGTCTGGTGTGGATTCAACTCTGCCGAGCCAACCACCCGGACATCTTCATTATTACAGGCACAGGCTCACGTTTCTGGAGTTCAGAAACCCAGACAAACGTCTATGGACTGAAAACCTTCGCCGATGGCTCGAAAGTTCCAGTGCAAGCTCGAGACCTGGCGCCACAGTGTGAAGTCATCACAACGTCCACAGTGGAGGCTTCAGTGGTGGTCATCCAGCACCAAGCAAATCGGTGTCAATTGGGTGGCTTGATCGCGGTGTCCAACATGCCTGCTTGCACAGCCTTCATCGCCATTTCATGGCAGTTGAGCCTCAACCTCGTCATTCCACTCGTGCTCGAACAGAGCAAACAGCGATGATGGCGGAAAGAAGGGCTCATATTCAGCACCCTGGAAGCTGAAGAAGAAGGCAACATTGAAGAGCTCCCAGATATTTCAGAGTTGATTTTTCCAATGGTGACATTCATGCCGGAACTCTGGAATTTAGCGATCTGTTGCAGAGTGCTGGAGAATCACAGCCATCACAGCCGAATTGGAAGCCCTGGCGCTCTCAACCCTGGCGCTCTCAAACCGACTTGACCAGATGGAGGATCCTCCTGACCAGACTGTGAGACAGGAGCCCTGCCAAGGGACAGCAGCCCCTGCCTCTGCCAGCAGCCCTTTCCAAAGGACATCGACGCGTGAGAAACCCATGTCTCCAAGCCAGAGAAGACGAACAATGTCGGATGCTATGACAAAAAGATTTCAGACCAACGCCAAAGCGAAGGCTAAGAGCACTCCCGGAGCCAAGGCCAAGGCCAAACAGTTGGGCACTCGAGTTCGCTAGGTCTCACATCGAATTCGCTAGGTCTCACATCGAACTCGCTAGTCTCACCTCGATTTCGTTCGTCTCACATTAACCACCAGCTTGCTGGAGCTTTTTTATCGCTAATGCGATTTTTTCTCCAGTCGACAGCATAGTCTCTTGCGCAGTTAAAATGTGTGAGCATTGTGCACTTCCAAGTATGCCTTGCGGGCACCTCCATGTCAAGAACCCACCATTGAATCCCTGCAGCTTGGGATTTCCCAAAATTTTCCGTAGATTTGAGAATCACCATGTTTCAACATGTTTCAACCCTGAAGTTTCCCTTATTAAACCAATCCATTGAGGTCATTTATTCATGGGACTGGGATTGATTTATGGAAACATTTACAGGACACCCATGGAAACTCCTATATTTGATGGGAAAAACCATGGTTTCCGGATGTTCTCCTCAACCAATCCAATGATTTACCCTCTGGTAAACTAACATAACTATGGAAAATCAACATATTTAAGAGGAAACTCATCCATAAATAGGGGATTTTCAATAGCATGTTAGTTTATGGTATATCATTCCCTGCAGGTTCATGTTCACCGTGTCCTTCTTTGCTCGCATCGGCTTTTCAGCAGCCTGGATGTTCATCACCAACTTCACTCACTCTTTGCCTTGGAACGAGTTCTTGGCACAGGACGGGTGCCTTTAAGAGAAAGGCCAAAACGAGGGGGAAGGTGATCTCGCAAAGAGGGATTGAAACCTCCAAAATGAGGGTTTCACCAGTGGACTTGAGCGCAAATACGATTTTGAACAGGGCATTCCATGCATTTCCATGCAACAAAATCCGGATCTCACCATGTTAACACGGGATTTTTTCTTCGTGTTTCAACCACTAAAACTGGGATTGTCACCAACAAGATTGGGACCTGTCATTACCGCCGGTGCGCAGCAGGCCAATCCACGGCTGAGCTGTGGAATATTCATGAATATACGGGGTCTGGATGGATGCCATATGATTCTATGGCAAATGTGGTAGACCCAATCATATCTCAATGATAAACCTACACCGTCCTACACCATTTGGGATGACTTGTAGCACCCATGGTACCTTTTTTTTGGGGGTTGGTTTTTCTCGATGTCAGGACCCTGGCCGCACTTGGCCTGTGCTCCACAACATCATGGCCTTGGTCTTGGGTGGCAAGCACCGCTGGAATGAGATGTTGTACCTGGACCTGGACCATTCAAAACATTGATCTGTAGGGTAAGCATTTGTCCTATGTCGGAAATGTTTTGGGTGTTCTCCATTTCCATGTATATAATATGTAGTAACTTTCTTTTGTATCCGGAGCATCGAAACCACATGACTAAATTTGGCAGGTCAAATTTAGCAGTTCTGTTGAACGTTGGCAAGCATCTAAGTGTTGCGATTATGCATCACTAAATGTAAATTCGTTGTTGATGACTGCAGCAATTTTTGACGCTTCCAGATGAGACCTCAGGGTTGCGAGTTCTACTTAATTATATCATTTCTTGTTGATCAAATTGTCAGAAAGTTAACTTGTCAAACTGAAGTCCAAATCCGGAGCTTTCTTGTCAACCAGCCACTACGTTGGAAACTTATTTGGCCATGGGCAATATGTCCGCATGATGTCGTGATTCCGGCCCAACAAATTTTGACCTCGCAAGTCATGCAAATGTCAATTCTTGACCATCGAATTTCGAAATCAGAAAAAAAATGTAGACCCCACCAAAACCAAATTAGCTTATTCTGCAAACCCCAACAAGACAGAATAAGCTTCCTCAGCAAACCCCACCAAAACAGCCGTTACAAACAGAATAAGCTTATTCTGTAAACCCAACCTAATCATAGTAAGCTTATTCTGCAACCCCCCACCAAAACAGAGTTATTTTGTTTGAAAACAATCCTCCGCGAAAAACAGCCTAAAACGAGACAAGGCTTGTTCAGGGTTTATCACATTTTGGGGTGTTTTGAACGGTCTACTTTCAGAATAAGCTATTATTTTGAGGGCGGTAGTGTCAGGGGGGGTAGTGTAGTGTTTCATGAAAAACTGAAAGTTGTAGATCGGTTCATAAGTCAAGAAACAACTCCCATCCTATGAGACAAAGTTTGGGTCGACCATCAGTTAGCATCCAACTACATCGAACTACCAGGCGGTGGGGTGGGCCCAGATAGAAATCACAAGTTGCTAAAGGCACCACCATTTCTGTTGGCCCAATTGTGTTCTGGTTAACTCGGTTATTTCACTGAACTCTCCATTGGCTTTAATCCTTATATTGAAGACAATGTTTAACACATGGTTTATATTGGTTTATTAAAAAACAACGGTTCAACATGATAAACCATGGTTTCCGTTATATTTTTGCTATGTTAAACCATGTTGAACCACCACCTAGTTCCATTCAAGGGGGGTTAACATGGGTCAACTCCCGCTAACTCTCTATATTCCGAACATTGGCTAACATGTTATACCATGTTATACCATGTTATACCATGTTATACCATGTTATACCATGTTAAACCTTGTTATACCATGTTTTACCATGTTATACCATGTTATACCATGTCATACCATGTTATACCATGTTATGCCATGTTATACCATAGTTATACCATAGTTATACCATAGTTATACCATGTTATACCATGTTATACCATGTTATACCATGGTATACCATGGTATACCATGTTATACCATGTTATACCATGTTATACCATAGTTATACCATAGTTATACCATGTTATACCATAGTTATACCATAGTTATACCATGTTATACCATGTTATACCATTTTATACCATGTTATACCATGTTATACCATATTATACCAAGTTATACCATGTTATACCATGTTATACACTGTTATACCATGTTATACCATGTTATACCATGTTATACCATGTTATACCAAGTTATACCAAGTTATGCCATGTTATACCATGTTATACCATGTTATACCATAGTTATACCATGTTATACCATGTTATACCATAGTTATACCATGTTATACCATAGTTATACCATAGTTATACCATGTTATACCATGTTATACCATGTTATACCATAGTTATACCATAGTTATACCATGTTATACCATGTTATACAATGTTATACCATAGTTATACCATGTTTTACCATGTTATACCATAGTTATACCATAGTTATACCATGTTATACCATGTTATACACTGTTATACCATGTTATACCATGTTATACCATGTTATACCATGTTGTACCATAGTTATACCATAGTTATACCATGTTATACCATGTTTTACCATGTTATACCATGTTATACCATGTTATACCATAGTTATACCATAGTTATACCATGTTATACCATGTTATACCATGTTATACCATAGTTATACCATGTTTTACCATGTTATACCATAGTTATACCATAGTTATACCATGTTATACCATAGTTATACCATGTTATACCATGTTATACCATAGTTATACCATAGTTATACCATGTTATACCATGTTGTACCATGTTGTACCATAGTTATACCATGTTATACCATGTTATACCCCCTTCTATAATCTTCTATATGTCATTGCCTCCATCCCAGCCGGGCGCAAAAAAACGTAGGTTCCATGACGTGCACCACGCCTTCCCCAACGCCGTGGGCACGCTGAGCCAACGCGGCCGCTTCCACGGCTGGGAGAAGGTCCACGACGCGGCGGCCGAGGTGCTGCACCGTGGCCTCTGGAAGCCCAACGGAGATGAGGAGATCCTGGGGAAAACGGAACGGCAACGGAAGGGGGAAGACATGGAGGTTTCATGAGGTTTCCATACTTTGGATGATTGAAACCCAACCAAAATGGCTATGGGTCAATACCTATTAATACCTATTAATACATATTAATACCATTTTTAGGGGGATGAACATCCATTTACCAGCTATTTTGATGTTCACCAGGGGTACCAGGGTTTTGAAACCCAACCAAAATAATGGGATGTTTACCACCTATCAACTGGGGATTTGGATTTCTGAACCATCCGCAGTAGGTTTCCGAACGAGGTAGTGTGGGTAAAACAATGCCATAAACCAGCCATATTTTGGAATGATTTATAGAAACTATAAAAATGGTGATGACTGGGGGATGGTTATTGTTTTACTCACATTAATGTTGGAGACTGATTAGTATAGGCCCCCCCCAAACAATTGAGGTATATACATGTATGTACTCTATTATTCAAAATTTTCGTGGGCCCAGGTCGAATTGAGGACAATCAACTTAAGTAAAGATTCCAATTGATGCCAATCTACTTTCAATCGATTTTCCTTTTGAACATGAAATCTGAGGACAAGAAAGGGTTTCAATTCATTTGAATCTACGCTCGATTCATTTTCCTTTAGAATCTACTTGTAGGAACAAATATGATAAGTACATAAGCTTTATTCATTTGCCCTAAAAGAAATCTAAGGATAAGTAAGGATTCAATTCATATCAATCTATGTTCAATTCTTTTCTCTTTTCACCCTAGAAGAAACCTAAGGACAAGTAAGGATTTAATTAATTCATATCAAACTACTTTCAATGAATTTGATCTTTTTACCCTAAAAGAAATCTAAGGACAAGTAAGGATTCCAAATCAGATCAAATAGCTTTCTAAAGCAAATGGAACATCTTTACCCAAAGAAAGGTGGATAAATTTGTCGGTTTTGAGTTTTGTTTACCCGACAAATTTCTTAGCACAACCGGGTTCCATCCCAACAATTCTATTGTTGGGGATCTGAGCACTCATGGGCTACGCCCTTGATTTGAATTGTTTGGGTGATGTTTTTTTTTTTTAATGGGTTTTAATAAGGAAATAGGTTCTTTGGGGAAATTTTGACATTTTGAAGATTCAAGATGATTGGGGTGATCAAGATACAGCAGCTATAGTGACAGGAAGGGTGGACAATGGTTTTTTGATTTAAGGAAAAATGCCCCAAGAAGGGACTGGACCTACACACATTGTGTTTTTTTCCTTGACCTATTTTCTTTCCTGAAAAAAACATGGTCTGAGATGTTTGTCACAATAGGGTTCCACAGTTCCACCCAAAGAATTTCAGGAGACTGACTTTTCTATTTTTAGAAAAACCACAAAATCGGGGCTGCAGAAAAAAAGGTGTCCAAACTTGCCCCCAAATCATCCAGTCGTGATTCGACCAAAGATGTGGATTTTTCAAGGCGTTTGGGAGTTGGACACACGCCATTTTAAAAACGAAAAGATGTGGAAAGTGTGGATTTAAAGAACCAAAAAAAATGTGATGCAACCATGAAAGCCATGAAAGCTATGGACTAAACAAGCAAAGATATTGATTCTATATGGGGATGGGTCAAAATTAGGTACCCCAAAATTATGGATGGTTAATACTAAACTAGACTAACATCTGTGGTCCCCTAGGTCTTCCATTTTGACCCACATCCATATGATTCTATCATAGAATATGGGTTGACAGTTGAAACTAGAAAACGACGGTGATTAAACAATGGGGATTTCTCAAACTCGGCGTGCCTCAAAGCCATGGGCTTTTTGCAATGTTTTGCAAGAGCCATTTCGAATGATTCTGGGTCCCCCACGAATATCTATAAATAGATAAATATATAAATAAATAAATAGAATATATATATATATAGATACAGAGAACGTCTTTCAATTTAGAGGTGATTCAAAACAATGCGTGTTTTTTGTTTGATGAGTTTTAGATTATGCTTCAGCATCCAACTAACGTTGCTTCGATGGGGATTCAACATATTCAACCTCCAGGAGACTCAGATGCAGAAGACCCAGAAGAAGCGTTCCCTGATGATGAAGCAGGGCAAGTGATGAAATGGCTCAGTTTCCCCAAGGGGTAGATCTGATTGTGATGAGATCAAGAATCATAAGAATTGTTGATTTTATAATATATATATATATTTGATGTACCATGTTTGTGCATATATTGATGTACCCAAACAACCTTGCCACATTGGCCACCGCATTTTGAGCTGCAGATTTGAACCCTTGCTGTTGCGAGCAAAACCGCGACTGCGCGGCTTGGGGCTGCGGCGTAGAGTCGTTGCTTCGCACCGGGCACGAAGTGCTCTTAGGAGGTGCCACTTAAACCCTTAAACCTCCGGTTGCTTCTGGCAAACTGGACCAAAAAAGATGTCCACCTGGGAAGTGGTCCCAGACTCAAACATGAACTTGAGCCAAGTAGAACTACGCGCAACCCCCCCTCGCCCACACCAACTTTCAGAGGATATTGAAGGGCGTGTTAAGCTTTATATTCAAGGGAATCTTCAACATGTTTCACCAGAGTTTCTAGGGAATCATGAAAACCCCACCCTCGGTAAACTTTACATTCAAGGGAATCTTCAACATGTTTCAACAGAAATCCGCACCCCCGTTTATATTCAAGGGAATTTTAAGAAGTTTGGGTTTTAGGGTTTTAGGGTTTTAGGGTTTTATTTAGGGTTTAGGGTTTAAGGTTAGGGTTGATGTTGTTGATGTTGTTGTTGTTGATGATGACGATGATGATGATGATGATGATGTAACATTCAACGCACAGCAGGTAGCTAAGCTGTGCGTTCCAAGATGAAAGCCGCCATGATCATAGACATGTGCATTTTGTCCCACCAAAACACTGTGTTTTTTGAACTTCGGAGACGTCGTCGACGTAGGCGCGGGCAAGCTGAGGGGTTTGCCCGTACTACGATAACAGTTGATCATGGGTTGTAACTTACTCTATTAGTATATGTCAATATATGTATATATATACATATATATATACATATATATACGATATATATATATGACATATATGATATATGTCAATGTATGATATATATATAGATATATATATATGATATTATATTATATATATATATACACACATATTAGGTAGCGTCCCCGTCCTTAGGAGGACCGCAAGGGCGGCTTGTGGGAAGCCCAGAGAATCTGGAGGACCATGGGGATGCAGTTCGATGATTTACCATGGTAATTTTCCACCAAGCTGTGAAATGACCGCAGGGTATCCATTTCTAGAAGATGTTGTTTGGGATACTTGAGCCTGGCTTTATTTTGATGCCATATTTTCCTTGTGGTGTACAGTGCACATGTTGTCTCCTACCTACTGTAAATATCTGTTGGTCTTCAATTTGGCATCCTGCCATGATTGGCGAATGCTCCAACACCACCAACCAGGAGGAATCACCCAATTCCTTGATATCATTACATTGCAATATAATGATAATAATGATACACCTCCACGGCATCACCTGACGTCGGGTTTGCTTAAAAGAGTTTACCCCAATAATTTGAAGACTAATTCCTCATATGTTCATCAAACAAATCACTTTGACAAATCACTCATTTTTTGGCAAAGCTAGCTTGATAGATAGAATCATTTGCAAACTTTCCATTTTGATGGTTAATCAAAAAAGGGCACCAGAAACCCTTGACACAGGCGTGTCAAAGGCCTGCATAGATGTAATTTGATAGATAACGTCAGATAAAATCCCAATGTTGATGATGAAAAGATAGAACTAGACAATCCTACTTAAATAGTGGACAGAAATAGTGATAAATTGAACCTGTTCTGTCACAGTTCTGTCTCTTTTTGGATTACTATACTTATATAATACTGGTAAAATCATGTAAAATCTATGTTTTAACTTTTCAACATTTTTCAACTAAAAATCCCAAGAAAACCCACCAACCTTTGGCAGAAAAGGCTATACATGCCCGTGGCCTACATCTTGCGGCTCACCGACGCGCACCATGTGCTGGCTGGGGTGGCAAAGGAGGTGCCTTGAGCTGGCGCGCTTGAGTTCGACGGGGGCACGCTGGGGAGTGATTGATGGATGTTTTATAGTTATCAATGGGAATGTCTACAGGAAATGATTGATGGATAGTTTTTCATAGTGATTGATGGTGATGGTGCTATATCAAATGTCTATAGGAATTTATGTTTTTCCCCATAAAAATATAGGTTGAACATAGGCCGAATTTCAGCTCTGGGCGGGGTGCGGGTAGGGCATATTGCAAGGACGTTTTGGCTGGGAAGAAGAAAACCATCCCAATGATCTCAAGACTTCATTGAATCACAGAATTGATTTCAGGAGAAACATCCAGGAAACCGGACCTGGTCCAACAAAATCATACAAAATCGTGGCTTTCCAGGTTTTTTAGGTGAATTTCCCCTTGAATCAACACTAATCAACCCATAGATCAACGATATCCGCTAGTGGTTGAGCCGCCAAAAGGCTGGTGTCTCAGTACCTGCAATGCCTGGTGGGAGTCCGGGGCGCCCAGAGCAACGGATTGCGACCACGGGTCAAAAGTAGGTACAAAAGAAGGTACTCCGAGATCATCGGATTGCTTAACACACTGATAATGTCATGATAATTATGTGATGATGAATTATATTATAATATATATTGTATATGAAATATGATTTGAGAATTGTCCAAAAAGACCAACAATGGGTTTGTTAACTAGCATCATCATCTAAAAGACCTGACAATGAGCAAAGCTTGGATGGTTCATGAACAATCTATACATATTGCCTTACACATGACCAACAGCGTGTTTGTTGAACACCATCATCATGGACTATTTGTTGATCCCTTCCCCGTGCCAAATCCCAACCAGAAACTCAGAAACCATTTTGGCTAAAAATGTGGCCATGTGATCCCAATTTCAGCGAAACCAAAGTGACTTGGCCATGGGCCATGGCTATTATGAAGCCATATTGATCAGCCATTATTGGCTATGATTGTCATTCCTTGTCTACTAGATCCCCAATAGGATAGTATAGCTTTATCATAGACCATTTCCAGTTCCATAAAACTAGAATTTATTTGGGACTGAATGGTCTAAACTATTTATAAGCTATCATTTATAGTTGATGTACCCATTAAAAATGGTGGTTTTCTATTATGTCAACGTTTACCAGAGGCTATATCCAGTAGCTTTATTTCTATAGCCAATAGTTTGACGACAAAAAACTCTTTGGGATCAGCGGAATGACCTCTGAGCTAAGGCTTCAATCCCTGCTCCTCTATGGTGCAGTCCGTTGACACCACCAGGAGGGTTGAAATTTCCCCTTGGTGAAATATCCCATGGAAAAATGATGGATTTTTCAGATATTTTAAGATGAATCTAAAATGGTGAGTTAATCATATTTAACCAATGAAGAATGGCTTGATTCAACCATCTAAAATGGTGAGTTAATCATATTTAACCAATGAAGAATGGCTTGATTCAACCATCAAAAATGGAAGGGATTTGACCATATCTAGCCATTTTGAAGCATGGATTCGGGTGTGTCTGAAAGTGGGTCATACCCATGGGGTTGTCTCAAAAGTTGGAACCCCATGCCATCCCATGGTTCATCATAATGTTTCCCATTTCTTGATAGCAATAAGTTGGGTCATCTTAAGAAAAATAGACAACGCCACTTGATGTATGGTTTCTTCATGTTTGTGGAGATTCACGTATCATGGTTTGTTAACTCTGAACATCTTGATTTGGTCTTTTACTAGGTCACTCTTTCGCTGTTTTGGAGGATCCGTTATGCGAGTAAAGAGGAGAAGCGCAGAATATTGCACTGGATCCCACTGCAAATGCTGAAAGGAGTATCTAGTCATAGCATCGCCAGTTTTATTTTGCTTACTGGCTATCACTGTGGGTGAAATCCATCCATTCCCCAGATGCCAGGAGTGCAAAGGCTCCTGATGCTTGGAAAACCCAGGCCAATGGGGCACACGACTGACACATTCGGAGTGTGACCTGCATGATATCTAGCTACTTGGATAGCATACGGCTTGGAAACTCTTGGGGATACGAAGTCACAGATCATTTTTCTTGGCCTTTTTTGTGATCCAGATTAATAGCCAGATAGATTTATCGCACCTGACCATTGTTCATCCCACACAACTGATCGGAAATGGATAAACACCACATAAATATACATAAATACCAATGATCATTTATATAATTACTAACAATAAGAATGACACTAATAAAAATGACAGTTTTATTGAGAACAATGTGATGTAAACGCTACAAAAATACTAGTAATACATAATGTGAATCATGATAATCAATCATGATAATCAATCATGATAGTAAAACCTCTACAAAACCCATGAAACTAATAGCCATCATGACTTTTTACCTTTTTTCATCTCCGTCGCCAGGCCGAAAGTCTCCGAGATGAGGTGAAAAAGCGGGAAAGAGAACTACGTGAGGAGGCCGGGAGGGCGGCAGATGTTCGTTTTTGTTTTGTATGAGTTGTATAGGCTACATGATTGTATATATGTAATGTGTATACTGTATATATAAAATATATGTATACATTACTGTTCAATTATGAACTATATATTATTACTATATGTATATGTATATATATATATATATATGTATTATAAAGTAATGATATGACATGCAGATCAACTTCAGAGATCATCGCAGGGGACGTGGACAGTATGTGATGTTTGCTCTCAGGAACTAAGACTTTAGATTTGTTTCGAGGTGATAGTTCCGCAAAGTTTTTGCTGGGGCAGATGGGGTATCTTGGACAGGCCTGATTGAAGGGACAAAAGGCAGATATTTACAGACATGTACACATATTTACACATACTTATGTAATATTTTTCAAGGATGGATTGCATATTTCATATTTCTCCATCTAAGGGTTGTCTGAAAAAATAGGCGTTCTCCCCATATTCGTGATGGTAAATCACCATCTTCTCCATCGAGGCGAGTTAATACCGTTGGCTATATCATATGTCTCATCAAATATCCCCACCATATCTTCAATCTCTATATATATATATACCCTCTGGTAAATAAACAGTTGGACCCTGAAAATCACTAATTTTTAATGGAAACTAGTCTTCCAACCCCGATGACTGCCAGGGTCTATGTTAATTTACCAGAGGGTATATATTCACATTCGATGGTACTTGATGCTATTTGATGCTATTTGATGGTGAGATCCACCGTTTTCTGCTGAAGCCCAGCACTTCAAAAATGGCGGGCGTTTGGCCAGGTGGAACAGGCGCCGGAAGTGGCACTGAGACCAGCTGCGCGGGGGCTGCCTGGGTCATTGAATGTAGGTGGGGAAAATATGGGATAACAAATGATAACAATGGGAAAATTAATGGGAAAATTCATGGAACAGCAATGGATAAGCTGGTTGATTTTCAATTATACTAGTTTTATGATGTTTTCTCTGTTTGTTTTTTTCCTGGATGGATCATAAGCATCATAGGCACTCAGATCGTTGTTGTGTTTTTGTGGATGTACCATTGATTTTCTGGGAATCTAACATGGCTGGCTGGAAACTGGTCATTTTAGTTTGATGATTTTCTTATTAGAGATAGTACACTTCCTATAGGGAGCCGGCAACCCATGTTTGATGACCAGAGGGTAGCTATGGAAAATGGCCCATTGAAACCTCTTGAAAAGGTCGTGATGTTCAATAGCAAACTGTTAAACTACAAAAGGGTTCCCCTTTTCATGAAAAATGGCGGGTGTAAGTGTGAATAATGGGAAGACGAAGAAGAAGAAGCTCTATTTGACCAAGATTTGGTCCAATTAATGCCGTTTGGTGGCCGCAAATATGTTCGACGTTCAACCATAGAACATCTTGGAACTGAGATGATGTACTGCAGACAGCCACCCCATTTTCACCATCACGATGGATGTTGGTGAATGGTGGATGAGGTCAGTCATGATATCTAATATCGAGCCTATTCCAGACCCGCAGGTCCAATTTGTTCAGCGATCTACATATCGTAACAGCACTTTGTTTGTACTCATAAAATTTCCGCATCTCTACATGTACGTGTCTTTTCCATTCTATATCCATGTTTTTTTGCTGCAAGTTATGTTCAACATGAACTTATTTGTTGTATGTGTGTTATCTTTTTTGGTTATATGTAATATACACAGTATCTATAGACAAGGTTTTGATGACATGACCAATAAAATCAGACTAATCTATAATCTATCCTATTCCAGTTAGGTCCGTCTTTTTTCGGACATTGGAAGTGGATAAACATTATAACCCAGATATGTTTCCAGTTATTTCCAGTTAGATGCCTTCTGGTAAACTCACATAGCTATGGTGTTAATCACCATCTTGAATAGGTAAATCAATTAATATCAATGGGTCATTCAAGATGGATAGTTTAATAGCAAATATATTTCCATTAGTAAATAACATATGCTATATATTGAATAGGTTAATCAATGATTTCTATGGGTCATGAATTCAATCAAATAGCAAACTGTTCGATTACCGGAGATTTTTTTTTATCGATGGCCATCCCAACATGGGATGATAGACATAGCCAATATAGGTAATAATTATAGGAAATAATTATAATTATAACTGGCTTATAACTATAGTGAACTATAATGTTATTACATGTTATTACCTATATTAAGTAGCTATAGTTTTTTTTTTCAGTGGCTTATAGTAACTATAGATGTACAGTATAGATAATTATAGTTATATAACACCCATTTATATATATAACTATAGTCAAGCACTGAAGCAACATATCTTCCCCGAGGTTCTGGCTCAGCGCCGGGCGCCGCTTGGAGGAGGTGATCCGGGAGGCGGAGCAAGACTCCGAGGCGCCGCTTTTCCGTCGAAGAAATGGATGCTACTATAACGATAAATTATTTATAATTGCTATAGTCAATATATCTAAGTAGTTTCTATAGTTAATATCTATAAATTATCTACAGTTATTATTAATAATTATATAATGTAAGTATCCAAATGTTATGGTTGTTATAGTGTTCTAGTACTAGTTACTAGTTATGATTGTTATTATTGTAACATGATCAAATGTTATGGTTGTTATTAATAAAAGATGTAACTATAGTAGCTATAATCACAGTAACTAGGATGTTGTTAATATCTGATATCTGTAGTTGCCATTGTTAATATCTATATAGTTATTGTTATAATATCTATAGTCACTATAGTTAAGGGATTTTGATGGTACCATAGATGGGGATATAATGGCGATATACATACATACATATATATATATATGGGTCTCGTAAGTTAGGGGGGGATCCCCCCAAAAAAAACAGGTTTCAATATTCAACTGATCTACTGACTTGGATATTGGTACCGCCATTTTAGGAAGACTCCATATCAAACACCACCTAGCAACATGAGGTTGTTTAAGGTGATTCTTGCTTTCCCAATGGGAAATATACCAGTTGGGGAATCCTTCTTGGGGGGGCTCAAGCAAATCCGAAGAAACCATGGATGAAATCACAACAAGATCACTGGGACCATACTGGTGAACGGGGTAGTGGAATATGAACATCCGGGATGGGAGGATTGGATCATGTTACTATTCTGGATACCCTCTGGTTATGTCAAAATAGCTATTGAAAATGACCATTAATAGTGGATTTTCCCATTGAAAATGGTGATTTTCCATTGCTATGTTAGTTTACCAGAGGGTATATATATATACATATTTACATACATATATTAGTACGATAGGACCACTTGTGCTAATAGTAATAATCACAACAGGAACTATAGTGATAATATTAGTAATAACAAAAATGAAAATATAAACAATATATGTTGCTGTCACTATGAATAATCATGATTGTGGATGATTGTCATTATTACCATTAGTGTTTATACATACATATATATATATTTATTTACCCCAAGTTATGGAAATGTTGATGAGGCAAATGATGACCATTAGATGTTGGTTTACCCGGTTACAGTATTCAGACAAACCCCTTGGATCTATTTTTATTAATGTAGTTGGAAGAGTCAATCTGACACCAGGTGAGTGTATGATGGATATCTTAGTGATAATATGCCGAAGTCCATCTTTTGTTTTCTTGCCATTCTGTTGTTAGTTGCCGGTTACAAGATAGACTATGTATATATCTATATACACATTATTATATATATATACTATATAATGTATATCTACACATTTATTTAGTTGCTACATGATTTATAGATGTATGTGACCACACATCAAGCCACATGTGTTGCGCCGCCAGGAGCGCGTGTCGGATAATCACCTCTTGAAGGAACAGGAGCGGTGGCTGAATCATGGGTTTCCAAGGTTGCAAAACAATAAAACACTTATACATGTTTATAATTGATTATAGTAATTGTATATATATATATAAGTTTATATAAGACGAGATTAGCATATATATATAAGTTTATATAAGACGAGATTCGCATATATATATAAGTTTATATAAGATGAGATTAGCATATATAATATATAAGTTTATATAAGATGAGATTAGCATATATATATATAAGTTTATATAAGATAAAATTAGCATATATATATATATATATCCAATACTAAACTAGGTTGGTAAAAGTGTGTTTGGATTCCATGGTTTATCGGAAGCCTCCGCAGGTGGCCTCCGCGAAACAAGCGCTGTCCGGAAGTCGCTGGCGACTCAGCCGTCACAAAGAGATCTCTGGGGCCCTAGGCGGCCATAATAATAGTTAATAGTGGTTAATAATGATTAATAATGCTTAATAATGGTTAATAATGGTTTATAATGATTCATAATGGTTAATAGTGGTTTAATGGTTAATAGTGGTTAATAATGATTAATAATGGTTAATAATGATTAATAATGGTTAATAATTGTTAATAATTGTTATTAGTGGTTAATAATGGTTCATAATTGTTAATAGTGGATCTTAATGCTTAATAATGGTTAATAATGGTTAATAATGGTTAATAATGGTTAATAGTGGTTAATAATGGTTAATAATGGTTAATAATGGTTGATCATGCTTAATAATGGTTAATAATGGTTAATAATGGTTAATAATGGTTGATAATGGTGAATAATGGTTGATAATGGTTAATAATTGTTGATATTAGTCAATTTTTCATAATTTTTCCATATATTGGGAATGTCATAATCTCAGAGAACCAAATCAGCAGGGCTTCCAGCGTAGCAGGGCTATGGGTGGTGAAACACACTTTTTCCACCCGAGCACTGATACAAAACAAGAAATAGCCGTTATGTGCGAAAGTACTTGTC
>Ga0126342_10000627_pt1 | contig 41059 bp, 34 predicted proteins | sample Cyp1metagenome_FD_92528 | JGI IMG/M metagenome (GOLD analysis project Ga0126342, IMG submission 92528) | Coral microbial communities from Lord Howe Island, Old Settlement Bay, Australia - Cyphastrea 1 metagenome | ecosystem: Host-associated > Invertebrates > Cnidaria > Coral ...
CCACCTTTCGGTCAATCAGTGGCTTCGCTCTGCCATCCCTGATTCACAACAACCAACTTCTCCTATAGGTTTCCTATTTTTGAAACTTCCGCCACCGCCTTGTGCGGTACTACTGGTATATACATAAATAATAAATATATACTGTATTTATATTTAACATTGTCATCTATAGGAGTCTAGTCATCGTCCAATCTGGAACAGACAGAATCTCAACTTTAAGAAACATGTTCCAATATGTTCCACATACTATATTAATGTACGTCTCATCCTGAGGCGCTCTATATTTGGGTGTGCTTGTGTACGAATTTATAGACCTCCCAAGATCAAATGGCCCCCTACGGTCTTTGACCATGGCTAACCACTACAGATTTCGCGCAACTGGAAAGAGATGAACATCAAAAGTTCAGCCGCCACCCCCAACATTCACGCGCCATTATTTTTTGGGATGGTGATTGCGCAAGCCAACGTGCTGGCAATGCAAAAGCACGTGCGCAAGCCAACGGTGCTTGGCGGGAAAACCGACTGCACACAGCACTTGCTCTTCCATCATCACATCAGCGAGACGGAAAGGCATGACCATGACACTTCGCAACTCTTTAGGAAACAGGGTTAAAGAAAGTGAACCACACCACCTTCAATTCTCAAAGGGACTTGTGAATGCAAAAGCCAGTCAATACCCTCAAACCTGATGCAGTTGTGCAGCCCGCAAATCATCAGAACTTGGTCACTTATGGTCACTCTATGTTACTTAAGTCATCTTAAGCCCATAATATATGTATACAATGTTTTTGTATAAATATATATATATATACGTATATGTACAATATATTAAATATATTCCAATTGTTAGAACAAGAGTTACATATCTGTAATCATCCCACAAAGACAAAAATCTTCACAACGGCAACACTAGGGGAACTACCGTGTTTCAAGCCATGTCGTGATTCTTATGGCCTTCCATTTCTTGCCGCAACTCGTGGTTTTGGTTCAAGCCTACCAGCCTTCAAACAAAACCCTACAGTCACTACATCCGGTGATGATTGTACATTTCAATCATTTCATTGTTTGGAATATTCAAAGGCGTACATGTGCCACAATTCCCCATCCGTGCTGCCCTCCAAACGCCTGCCCATTTGGGGATTACCATGGCAGTAGCCAATCTCGTTCCCCTTAAAGGGATTGGACATGGTTACTGTAATCCCTAGTCGCCAAGGAATGTCCCAAGTGATAAGCTGGCAAACATAAGCGACTGTCATATGGGTGTCTGGACATGCAGTATTATGTATTTACACACAATTCAGGCAATTCTAATTGGAAACATAATGAGAAACCATGATAAACCATGAAATTCGGTGGTTCCCCCTAAATTTGAAGACAAAACCATAGCAGTTGCTAAGGAACCATTCCAGAACAGTAGGACTTTGTCAAGGGCACAGTATCAGCAAACAGCAACAGAACTTGTTGTGTGCAGCTGCCAGAAAAAAAAATCAAGTGGGCTTGCTCAGTGTCATAGTGGTCCTGTGCCAAGGTGAGGGGAAACCCCTTCGCTAGTCGATTTCACCATTCGCTTATCTTGAGCTGATTTTCAGGCATTTCAAGACGCCTAGTTGCTCGCACTGGTCAACAAAAACCATGGTGATCACCTTTCAGACTGCTGTGCAAAATCCAGAGTATGAAAGAGGTTTCTGAAGGTTTCGGCAATCACGGGATACATTCAAAAGGATGTCGCCCAGAAGACAATGTAAAAAGGCGCAAAGTGGATCCTATCAATAGCGGTTTAGGTTCCTGCAATTTACCACCTGGCACTCTGGGGTAAACATACAAAAAGATGTGGAAACCAATGTTTTTCCAGAAAAAAAAGCTACAAATGGTGGATTTTCCATATCTATAGTCTATAGATGTCTGTATATATGTATAAATATGTATATATATATATACAAATACATATATATATATAAGAATACATATATATATATAATACTATAATAGTTTACAGGAGGCTAAGTGTTCCCCGAACCATTGGTCCCAGGCCTGCTTCGAGGGCCCTGACCCTCAGGGTGCAAACATGTGGGCACTCGGCATACCACTGGGAGGCCCAAAGGAATGGAGACCCAAACGAAAAATCTGGAAGTTTGGAAACCAATCCTACCCTCTGGTAAACTAACGTAACTATGGAAAATCACCATTTTTAATGGGAAAACTCACTATAAATGACCATTTTCAATAGCTATGTTAAATTACCAGAGGGTAAACCATCCTGAATGCTTACAGCCAAGACTTCAGGAACCAATCCAAATCTTCAGTAGTTATGGTTTAGGAACACCTAAGATTGGGATCTAGGCAACTTAAAATGGAGATGGCACACACAAGACCAACTACGGAACCAGCCAGGGATGACCAGTCATCCACAAAAACACAAGGCTCACAAGCATTAGGTCCATTTGTTTGCTAATTTTAATGCCCTCAGAGATCGGCGAAACAATTACACATCTTTTCACCAGTATCAAGTAGTCCTTTCGATTTTGGCACACCAACCTCCCATGGTGTGTCATCATGTTCACGACGAAATACCCTTAAATACCCTGTTCTGGACAAATCATGACAAACGCATTCACTTTGAAACTTCCTTGTGGATCAATGGGATGTGTATTCATTCGTATATCATACACTATATTGCTAGACCACATATTTCTATAATGTGGGTAATTAAAACAATGCCATGCTTACCATCCCCCAGTCATCACCAGAAATAGCTTCTATAAACCATTATAAACCATTCCCAAATGGCTGGTTTATGGCATTGTTTTATATTGTTTTTACCCACATTACACATTTCCATTGCGTCAATGGGTCGCTGCATTGGGCCCCAGCCAAGAGGATTTGCATCTCATCTTGCAACGCCGCACGTTTGGCCTCTGGGAGCCGGCGCAGTTCCATTCCCCACTGGTCCACATTGCAGATGTCTATACACATACACAACAGATATGCTTATGCAATCCTATGCGCATCTGCCGGTTAGAGTCAAATTCTGTAGATATTGCAGATATCCAAAATATTGTGCAATCTATATATAATAATAGTAAAAATAATAACAATAATAATAATAGTAATAATAATAACACTAATAATAATAATAGTAATAATAATAACACTAATAATAATAATTATTATTATTATGATTATATATATATATTATATTATCCTTCATAATTGTAGGTTGGTTGGGTGGCTTTATGAGGTGATTTTTGTGGTGATACCTTTTGGGCCTTGATGTATGTGCTTTGTCTCTACCGAGGGCTGGTATTTCTCACGTGTCGCAGTACCAGTTGGAATAGAGTGAAAAGAATGCTGCAGAAGGGTTCACACTTTCTATACACACACACATATATATATATATATTCACAATCAAAACAGCAAAGAGCGAACAGATTTCATTGGCTTACAGTAAAACTATTTCCTTCCTGATTGACATATTGAGAGACGTGCCTCCAGTTGTCCCTGCAGCTCTTCCATCTCTTGAAGGTCCGCAATCTGACGGGCAACAGCATAGCTATGCCCTCTGTTGACATAGTTATGGAAAATAGATGGCCCACGAGAATAGATGATTTATCTGTTAAAAGTGATGATTTTCCATAACTATGTGTGTTTACTCGAAAGTAATGTATTTGACAACTCATTGGTAATGGTGAATGTGCGAACCATGTTACATAGTATTGGGTAAGTGACATTTGCCGAACTTCTTGGTCGGGATATGTATGTTTATTTTTACTATAAAGTTATCATAGATACGCATCAGTAACTTATACTATCAATACACGAGGTCAGAGGCATGGTGCGCTTTCACCCAGTCCACGCTGGTCAAAGATTGAACGAGCACCGTTAAAACAGCAACGGACCAATGGATCTGTCATGTCAGTGTTGTCACCAGATCAGTCCAGCAAAGGGTACGGGTAATGTTTCTGATTGTTGACCTGAAATTGGAGATACGATTGAAACTGGCTGCTGGTGTGTGCGTTTCGGCATGTTTGGTTCTACCAGAGATCAACCGTTTCCATGCTCAGATCCACAATCCCAGCATTGCTGCTGGTGATGTCCATTTTTTGCAGCGGTTGTGCTTCCCAGAAATTGCAGCGGAAATTTCCACTGACAATCTTACGGAAACTGGTTGATGTACATGATGCCGATATTTTCCTTTCGCAGTTCCCCAGATTTTTTTGAAGAGGTTCCAGCCAGTCTACCGTTTCAGGTGATGATAGATTTGACCCGTCCACAAGAAAAAATATATGTGTGGGGGCACATGTGTATATATGTATAATCATGTATATATACTAGAAAATAACAATATAATCTAATGTAATGCAAACAAAAAACAAGAACATGATATGATATTGTATGATATGAAATGATATTACATGATATTCAATGATGTTATATGATATTTGATTCATGATGATAATATATAATGTTGTATGATATAATATGATATAATGTGAAATCATATGAAATCAATTGAAATATGGAATATAAAATATGAAATAATATGATATACAAATAATATGACATAAAAACACACACACATAATATAATATAACAACACATGATATAATTTGAAATAACATATTATACTACACAAATAAATATACATATGAGAAAACAATAAATACATAAATAAATGTAATATACATAAAAACGTCATTTAACCATGAATATACACATAAGATAAATATATACATTTATTTATACATATAACTTTACTATACATATAAATATCATAAGACATAAATATACATAACATGAATTTAACCATAGTCAACATATTTATATACATATAGATATGAATAACCACTAAAACAACAATGCGATGTTATATGGGCAAAACAAAAACAAAACAATCAAACTGAAATTAAAGGATAATCAAATCTCATTTGATATATCAAATTGTAAAACCTCAAATATGATATAAAAAAAGTAATATAATACCATAATAACAGCAGCTGCAAAAACATATTAAACAAACAAATGATATAACAATTTATGATGTAATATGCAATAGTGACATATATATATATACATACTACAATGAAAAAATCTATAATATCTCATGTGGAAAAAAAATAATATATATATACATACTGCAAAATAAACAAATAAACTTTAAAAAATAAAACCTAATTTGTTACATAACCCATAAAAACAAAATATGTATGTAAGTATGTGTGTATGTATGTATGTATGCATGTATGTATGTATATATATATTGCTATGTACTGTACATATATAACGCAACAGGCCTAAGAGGAGGGAAACTATTACTCACCCAAATGAACATATATCGCCCGAAAAAGGACACATAGATTAACGCCCCAACAAGTAGATATATTTTTCTCACTAAAAACATGTTTTATCTGCAAACAAGAAAGAGCTACAACAGTATCTATATATGTATATATATATGCACATACATATAAACACACCAACTTGCATAGGAGACGGCTTTGCCTGAAAATATCGCACCAAAGGGGTGTCCAATGTGAACCCCTTACTGTAATTATCTAACTAGCGGTGATGGTACTGTATATGTATTCTTCATTATTATTCATACATCCAGAGAAATTGTATTCAATGGTCATAATGAGTCATAACCATTCACTAGCCTGAACAGTTTGACCACTATGACTTTGACCATGAACATCCATGAACCACATTGAACTAACTGCCACCATTAACTGATGATGTTCCCAATTAACCACCATTAACTGATGATATCCCCAGTCAATTTGCCCATCTTCCACAAGCTCCTCGCCTGGTGGATCCCCACACCATGGTTATGTGTCAGTTCTTTCACCTCGACAGCTGGGCTTTCTGGGAGAATTTATGGACTACCCTAGAGTAAACATAGAAAAAGATGTGGACAAACGGTGAAACCTAGGAAAATGATAAAAAATTATCATATTCTGGAAGAACTGGTGCTCAATTGGTGAAATCTGAAATGGTGATAGATGCTAATTGGTACCAAATCTGGGATTTCACGATTTAACCTGAAATGATATGCTTTGATTGTTGTTTGAATGAAGGACATCTTGGTATGAGTCAAATCATTGGGGCGTGAGAATCTTTGAATCTTGAAAAGACTCAAATGCTGTGTTTGTGTTTTCCAATACCCTGGGGTAAACATAGATAAAGATGTGAGAAACCAATGGTTTACCCAGGAACATGATCTACAAAAATGGATTCTCTGCTTCTATGTAAGTTTACAGGAGGATAGTAAATCGTGGGAATCAACCTAAACGGATTACAGATTCAACCTCATGCTTTTTCATCCGACTGGGATCCAAGAGGGAAACATGGGGATTGAAACAACCCACATTGCGATCTTGCCACATATTTTAGACATATCTGGCTGAATTACAATAACTCACCCTGCAAATAGCTGAAACGAAACCATTTGGGGATTCGCCTTACTATTATTCATGCGACGTCACGACGTGAGGTCAGTATAGTTCATCCAAATGGACGTTAAATGGGATGATCTAAGGTCATGGGGAAAAACACCAGGCACCATGGTCTTTCTTGATGTGGGGCAGAGCTGGCCCATTTTCCGAAATGCGGCGGCTGGTGACGTTTTGACTGATGACTTACATGCAGTGGACAAAGAAAAAAGTAGACGAAGGATTTTTTGTATATATTCTGCAAACATATGCTCCAAACCAGTTGGCTGATTAGTTGTCCAAGATCATAGTTGGGCATAAATCACAAATGCTTGAAACCAACACCGACATGTGCCTGCTGTGTCCTTACATGTCCCGATTTTAGTGGTTCAACATCACCCTCAGGTGATAACAAAAAACAACAATAGAATAGGCGGATAACCTGCCCTCATCAGCCAACCTCCTCCGTCAGTTTGCGTACGGCGTGTTTCTCTTGCTCATATTCTCTCCTGGTAAGGCGTGGGTCCAATTGGTCAATAGTGACATGTCCAATGGATGAAAATTTAGAGAGGAAAACACCAGGAAATTACGACGAGAGTAGCTGAGTAGCTGGGACAAGTCACTTTGAAAACCAGTGTCCATATCTAGACCACAATTTGCATTCAAAAATATAGCAGTGATTGAGATTCGTCCCACTTTTTGCAGACAAGGGGCAACTCGTGCGCAGATTCGCGCTACTTGGGCTTAATGTCAAAAACATTTTTGTGCACTTAAATGCAATTCCACAAATCTAAGTGTCGCAATTGTTTCGCCAACTTTTTTCCTAGCAGAATTGTCCAAATCGGATATGTTTCAATTCGTGAGCCCTTTTTCTAGTCCTTTTGAGACCACATATGTGTGATATGTGATTCTATGTATAGAAGAAACTATGTACTTAGTGGTATAAGATGGTATCACGTGGTATAACCATAGATCACCAACTACCTTTTCTTCTTTCAATCTCTGGAGCAGCCTGTTTCACCCCCCGCCTAAGGCGTGAGAGATCCACTGTCAAGGCTTCGGTCTCGTGCAAAATGAGTTGCCGCTGGGTCCGGTGCTCCTGAACGTGGTGATACCGCGGGAATGCGGCCTGGGATGACCTACCAGGTACCAAAAAGGTGAATCTAAGCAACAAATAGAGGTCGAACGAGATTTGAGATGATTTAACTACCAACATCCATCAATACTAGGAGTAAACCGATGGAAATGGAGGTATAACTTACAACCCATCTGCAAATGCCGATTCCAATACCGATTCATCCACTACAACCCCCCAGCTAGCTAAGTTGGCTAATGACTTGGTTAACTGTTGGATTACTGGGATACAACTGATATATATATATATATATATATATAATACTGGTGTAAAACTATATAACTGATATATTATATAGATACTGATATAGCTTGATATATCTATAGGATTGCCGGGCTTATAGACCAACTTATAACTAGGGGCCCCCACCTTATATGATACAGTGGGATGAGGGTTAAACCAAGCCATTTTGCGCAACTGGGCTTGGTGAAAATCAGCGGATAAATGGTGGAGAAAAAAGCAACAAAATAGGGCTTGGACCATCCATAAATAGGGATTCAAGCAATGAATAATGGGTAATATGGATATCACCAGTTGGGTGTGACTGAAACATGGGGCACTCCACGAATTGCAATTCTAAAAAAATAAATCGCCTGATTAACCAGGAGATTTGGCGGTACCCTATTTCCAAATTTCCAACAGACCCAAATGGCGACATAAACGGTGTCTGAACCACAAAGTCACAAAGTGAATGAGACCAACACGTTCAGGACAATTTCATGAGATGTAGTGGGAGAACATCACCCTTTTTGATGACCCCCCAATCGCAGCTAAGTTGCTATACATAAGTATGTTAACGGATGGGTTGAACGAGTGGATATATGTGGGTTAGTTTTATACTTGGCTACCTCCCAAATCCCATGGTTTATTGTCAAGTTGGATTTCAATGAAGGAGGTTCCATGTTTTAAGACAAACCCTTAAACCCATCTATATATAGTTGGGTGAATTTATAGCTGAATTGACACCCTTTGTGTCCAGATCAGGAAGCTGGCAGTGGTGAGAGACAAGTGAAGAAACGTCCGATGTTCAGGACTTGTCTCACCATTTGTTTGCTTGAACGTGTAGAGACTCAACCAGTTTGAAAACAAAGAAATTACTATAGTGACAGAGTGGTAGCCATCCAAAATGCGGATGCAACCCCTGAACATATGGATTGTGGATGATATTGGCATGAATTTGCTACTGCGAGGACATCCTAAAGATCTGCTTGGCACAGCATGGGAGAGCAAATCATTTGCGAAGCAAAACATGGACAAACGCTAAATCAAAACTCTAGGCCCGGTTGGACTTGTCCTGATTCAGACTTACATCTACTTTTTTGATATGACTTGTTTCTGCCCTGAAATTCTCAATGTTCAATCAGCTCCTTTCCTGAGTTTCCTTCCAGTGATTCCAATGTCCATACTTTTTAAGTAGTGATGGGCGCAACCAGGGTGACCTCGCCGCGCCTTGGACTTTTTCTCAGCCTGCTCCTGAAATTTCTTCTGAAAAGTCTGATACCTGCGATCATCGGGGACTGTCTTCAGAAGCTAGCAGAGTGGTTAGACATGTTAGACTTTCAAGCTGAATAGTCTTCCTTTGGTCATTTCTTTGGGGGAATACGGTCTAAAGGTATACCATACAGTCCGCGGAGAATCTGGGTCATGTGGATAAAATACCCTCTGGTTATTGAACATAGCTATGGAACATGACCCATTTGTGTATGATATTGGATGATGGTTTTTCATATGCCTGCCTATTAAACATGGTAGTCGTCTAGGGTAGATCATGGTAAATTATCCCAGAGGTCCACCTTGGGGGCACCTGGAGAGGCCACCTTTGGAACCCAAAGTGGACATGGCTCCGAAAGCCTGGTACGATGTATCCAAAAAACAGCCAGGGTTTATTTTGTGGTAAACGTTTACATATATGGAGAATCAGCCTTTTTCATAGGTAAAGCAACATAATCAACGAACTAAATGGCACTTTCAATAGCTAAGTTAACTGGAGGGGGGAATTGGATGTCCTTCCCTCCAAAGACGGTCTGATGGGTGACCAATCTCTGCAGTCCAGGTGCAATTCGGTGGCCAAGCGCAATTTTTCCTCGCAGGGCAGGTCGCTGACGTTGATCAGCAACGCTAACCACAGCCATATCGTTACGGACAGCTGACGAAGTGTTCTATAGACATCTAGCAGCTAGATGTAGAGCTAATTCCCGAAACGTATCATGGTTGTAAGGATCAACATTTACCCTCTGGTAAACGAACATAGCTATGGAAAATCACCATGCTATTAATGGGAAAATCCACTAGAAATGGCAATTTTCCATAGCTATGTTAGTCATTACCAGAGGGTAATCCAGTTGCAAAGGTGGGACGAAACAGTGCCGGGTCCTCCTCCAAATCTCGCTGCTTCAAACCCTAGGCCCGCCGAGTCAACACGCTGATCATTCAGATATGGGTATGAGTCAAAACCTTGGTACACCTGGTGAACCCCAAAATAATTGGGATTTATGGATGTGAATAACCCCCTAAAAATTGTATTTTTATAGGTATTGATCCATACCCATATCATTGGATTGGCGGGATAGAAAGGGGAAAGATTGCACTGAAGTTTATGTTGTAATAGTGAACCACTAACAAGAGTAAGTCTGATTACTGTAAGTTGTTTTTTCACCACCCAAGGTTGAACCGTTGAGCCAGAACAAACTGCGCCATCGCACCTCTTCCAACTTTTGGTTGGAGCGTTCCGTCAAACGATCTGGGCGCAGAGGGCTCAGGAGGTTCCTCTGTGGCTAGTATGGATGAGTTCTTGTGAAAAGGGAAAAGCGTGATACAACCACATTGGTTATTGATATTTAATGGGAACATTGTAGTTTTTTGGGAGGAACATGATGATTAACAGTCATCTTTTGGGGTATCCTATTTTCAGACGAATCAATTCCATTCAATTCCTATACATGCAATATTGATATGAAATGATGACACTCTCCCTTGGATCGGATACTGCGCATTTTTCATTCATGGTCGTTGGTGGTCACTTGTTTGAAGTCATGATTGAAGAGCTTAGGCTCGATTTAAGCAACTAGATAAAACACTATTTCATATACTCAAGAATGAGCAACTGCTAAATCTTCCGATCAGGGGATGGCATTGTGCCAATCCAATCCACGATAGTTTTAGGGGCATCTCACAGTATACGCAAGTCCGGGTAGATAAATGATTATGCTAAGGCACCTTGGCTTGCAAGTGGACAAAGATACACCATCTTCGTGGGCACACATTTTGAACAATATGGGTATGGCTAAACACATACCCATCAAAGGGCCTTTTTTTGACTAGATGAAGGTTATGATGCTGATAATGATAATGATGATGATGATGGTGATGCTGATGATGCTGATATCATGAACCGTGAATCATGAATCATTAACTATGAATTATGGATGATGAATGATTCGTGATGATTCATCAAAATATTCCATGATTTTAGGATTATTTACCCTATCTTCAGACAAACCCATGTTTACACAAACACATATACACAGTTAAACGGGCGATCGCTCACGCGACTGAGGACTGAACAGTGCTGCACATCCTGTTCTGAGCGCCTGTTGCGCACGGGTCTGTCGAAACTGCGAACAACAAACAAATTGGGCATTAAGTGTCAAAAATTGGATCTTACAAACAAACATGGTGATCTTTAAACAATCATGATGGGGATATGATGGGAAAAGAGTGGGATACAACAACTATGATTTGGTTTGTCTACCAAAACAGAAAATTAATTATACATATTCCTGATCAACTGGGCAGCAACGGTATTTCTGCGTTCCACCTTTTGCGTCTATCCAATGTCATATTCACGTGTAGTCGGATGGCGATTGGCTGTGCTGGTGAACTTCGCAAGGACTGATACTGCGAATGGTTGCGAAATCCTGCGCCACCAAAAGGATGGTTGAACCCCTAAAAATCATGGGATAAACCATCTATGGACTGGCGCAGGATTTTGCAACCATCCACAGTATGTTTTGCTACTTCAAGCTAAAACTTGTTGGTCAAATTTGTTGATTTTATCTAGTTGAAACCCAAGTTTTGACAGTAAAAAGAAAAACATGTTTGCTGGTGAAGCGAAATCCCAGCTTTGCTGCCAAAATTCAGCCACCTTTGGAAATTATCCCATGTCGCCGCATATTTATGATTGCCGTTTATGATAAATTCGACATCCAAAAACCATCCCCCAACACCATCCCCGAAAGGTCATCTGCCGCACCGTTGTTCAGCCAAGTTCAGAGCAGTGCGGTTCTCACGGAGCCTCTCCTGCAGCTCCTGCCGCACATGAAAAGCTAGCCCAATTCGTTGAGTGTTCGTGCAAGTAAAAATGCAATTCAACCAACAAAAATGGTAACCAACAGAAATATGGATCTAACATGATCTACCATTGTCTATCCATCAAAATTGGGATTTGATTTGACCAACAAACATGGTAATCTGTAACCAACAATCATGGGAATATGATGAGGATATAGTGGGATATAGTGGGATACAACCAACTCTATGATTTGGGGTTGTTTGAAAATGGGGTATACGGTATACCCACAAAGTTGCAATTATAATGGGTTAGTCATGATTAACAATTGGATTTTAGGGTACCTTATTTTCAGACCCAAATATGGGGATAACGAACCGATCAACATCTGGAGCTAACTCTCGGCGAGTAAAGATGAAACCACAAACCGTGCTGATCAACAAATATGTTGAGTAAAAACGCGCACAAGTCGTGGAATTATATAACTTACGCATACATGCAGGTATCTGCATTTGGCCAACGCATTTAGTGGATCTGACCGAACAATATTTATGGATTGACTGGATTCCGCCTTAAGTTTTTCGGTGCGCTGTTGCCTGGGGTGTCAAGATATTGTCCATGCACGGGATGATTTAAAGCAACGACCATTTCACGATTTTGACTCATCCAACTATGGAGATATCACTGGAGCTCCAAGAGTTTGTTCCAGGGCGTGCCTGCCTGCTGTGTAAAATCAAACATAGCAAACACATTAATATACAAATATGACACATGTCTTAGTGACATGTGCTTTTTGTGTATCTACAACTCTCTATATATCCAGTATCTTGTCCAATTATCTCGATATGTATCTCGATCTTCATGTATCCATATGGTTCATAAACCCCATTAACTAGCTCGATATATCTACCAGAACCCGTAGTTCTCCTAGTTATAAAACAAGTTAGCTAACGAACTTGGGCAACGGCACCATGCCTCAACTTCTTTGAGAAGCCGTGGGCGATGCTGCTTGCCAGCCTGGCCACCCTCTGGTGATCAGTATATCAGTCTGAATCAGTCAATGGCTGCGCGGGATTTTTTATCGAACACAATTGGTGATTTTTTTGAAGCCATGCTTGATTACCAGATTCACATGGGTTCACATCTCCCGGTTTGTTGGTCAAACCTCATGGTTTGTATCATCTGGGCTGTGTTTTTTGTAGCTAGCAGCTAGTTGTTTTAGTTTTCTCGGTATCATCATCAACAGCCATCTGACTGTTAAGGTGATGGTTGATTATCAAATTGGGACATTTACCCTCTTTCAACCCTTGCCCATGGGTCGCAAGAATCTATGATCAGGACTAAAGAAAACATATTCCAGAACTCGAAACAAGAATACGTACATCCAAATACTATTTCCAAAGCCATTATACACTCTATAAACATCTACAAAGCAGGATACACACGCGCACATTCTGCTGAGGTCGCACGAAATGTAGGGCAACTCAGAGCGAAAAAGAAAGGTTGGTCCAAATCCTCCCTGACAATTCTCCCGCAACAATGTGTTGGAACTCAACCAATAACATCACCATGACATGCTGCAAACGCAATGATCCGTAGGATCACCAGTATTTTTTGTTTTTCATCTTCAAAGATGTTCAAAGAACAAACAGCTAAATTAACCCACATCACTTTTGTTTCATATCCCTCAACTTGGTTACCACAACCGACGCCGTGGCCTTGATCTCCTCGGCCGTGCTACTGGCCACGGGCGGCAGCAGCCGATCCATCTCGGCCGCCAACCTGCCGGGCGTGGACGTTCCAAACTTCCCATCGCAGAAAACTGGAAAATCTGGACGGAATAACAAGTCGACTTATTAATATCTTAGTTGTAGTTAAATTGTTTCAGTTTGAGATAAATGAATATATCAAAACCCAAAGCGGTGGAAATGAATGACGAGGAGTCCTGAAATGCGGGTTGCAATGAACCAAAATAATGGTATTTGAATTGCAAAACATTGGATCAATCTGAGACAGGTTGATTGGAACCAGGCTTTGCGATGCGTTTTTTCTTGATAATCTTGCGGGGTCACGGTTTTTCCTAGGCCATGGGGATTCTATGGGATACAACATAAAAAATACTGTAGATTGAATGGGGCAAATGATGACCATTCATGCAGTCTTCATAATTAAAATGTTAATTTTACCATGTTTTAATCATCAATTGATTCGTATATAACCATCCAAATTTTGGGGTATCCTATTTTCAGTGAAACCTGTGTCGTCTGACAGTCATCAGGGTTGCTGCTGACATCCAACAGACCATGGGGCAATTCAGCTAGGGGCTAGGAACCCTGATGCAATAAGCCTGATCATCCGTGCCATTCTTGGGTAAATTCGCCGTTTTTGGGCTATCCGAATCCATTATTCATGAGGATGAAATTCAAGTGGTCATGGACTATTCACAATTTGTGGTTAAATAGTCATTCTGGTTGCTCAAATCCACAGTTTTCTGTAAAAAAACAATGTTTCATTGATGACACATAACATAGTTAAATCCAGTTAAATCCAACCTTTTCAGAAGATATACTAAAAATATCTAAAATTCTTATTTGTCTAGGTGAACGCCCCTCTTTTTCTTCGGCCTCGCGGGCGATTCGCTATGAAGTTTCATCAGGACCACCTGACCGGACCAAAGGTTGTTTGTGCAGAAAACAGATACATTGAATGGCTAAATAGCCCATATAAAATTGGTATCTAAAGGGAATATACCGTTGGTTAATGGGACGTGGGATATACAATCAACAATAATGAGGATATAATGAATATAATGGATATTCTTATTTTAGATCAATACCCAACCATAATACTATATGATGGTTTACACCATACTTTCAATGTTTCCATGGTTCTATCTTTTTGGTGGTTTCTATGTTGAATGGCTACAACACCAACAAAGAATTTGGACATACCATTGGTCAATGGGATGTATAACCAGGCTTAATGGGACGCGGGGTATATAGCCAACCATAATGAGGATATGATGGAGATATACTGGGATAACGAAGCAAAGCCGCAGAACAAACCCACATGTATAGTAGGTTGAAGGGAACCAAATGGGTGACCTGTAACCACTTTGAGACTCTGAACTTGGATACCGAAAGCTGTTTTGAGTGAGTTCATACAACAAAAACAAAATCCATCGATTGACTAATTATGGGGTGTCAAGATTCCATATCATAAACATTGCTAACATTTCGTCCTCTAAAATATTCATGAGTTTCCATATTTCCGAATATTTGTTCACATCTTTCCAATTTGGTCACATGTTTCCACTGTCTCCGATAAGTGTTTGTGGTCATTAAAATAGTATATATGAAAATAGAGTGAGTACCCCTAAATGCAGTGGTTAATTATGAATTTTCCGCACTAAAATAGCCATTTGGGTGTATAAAAACAAATTTCAGACACCCAAGTATCCCACACATCAAGCATGGACACAGTAGACAAAGTCCAATTTTTATCATCCCATGAATCATTGGATTGGTGGGACAATTTTAGCCGGAAACCCCCATATACGATGGTAAAAAAAAACTTTGTTTCCGGTTAATTTTCCCAACAAAACCAATCCAATGACTGGATGAGTTCATGGAAACTCTATCAAGAAATGGATGATTTTTTTTGTACCTCCAATACAATGGGATATAACATCACACACACATTCATTTTTTTAGGGTCACAACATTTACATTGTTATATTCCATTTATTGTTATATCTCAAAAAATATCCCACAAACATTTATATTCGACATTTTTTTAGGGTCATTCAATGTCTAGTGGAATCTTCAGCAATTCTTTGTTGGTTTCATCTAGCAATATGTCCAGTTCCGTCGGACACGTCGGACACGTCGGACACGTCGGACACCTCCAAACACTGCAGCACCATCCCGGCAGACCTGCCGTCGATTTTTGTTTGTGGAAGATAGAAATTTCTATGGCTAGTATAATCTAATAAGGTGTGATAATGTATGCTGTGTATATCTATATATATATAGTATGTAAATGTGTATATATGACTATTCTTGGGAAAACATACACCGGAAACCATGGGTTTTCCTTTGGAAATACTGTATGGGGTTGTCCATGAACAAAAATCCCTCCAACCAATTCTATGTAGAAAAAAAAGAGAGGATTCATGGAGTTCTATATAGGTGTCATTCTTTGTGTATTAGCCTAAATATCTTGGTATATCTTGGAAAAACATCATCCTATGGTCAAAGATCGGGAGAAGCCACCCAGCCAGCTGCTGACTTGGAAACTGCATCCCAGTTAGTAAGAGGGTCCACACCATATACTCACCAAATGATATGTGAATCTACTACCTGGATATCCAAAATTATACAGTATATAATATACAGTGTATATGGGTGGTTTTAAAAAGATAAAGACCACTTACTTCTTGTGATGCACCAAAGAAGGGCATTTCCCCTTACCACCTACACCACCTACACACGGCGAGGCACCTGTTCTCTTCGTCCTGCAGGAGGTCTGTGACCTTAGGTGTTCACCACAACTGGTAGCGGAGGAAATCCTGATTAAAATCCTGGAAAACCCTTCTGGTTATTTGATAGTTTGCTACGGAAAACGGTCCAGGAAATAGATGAAAAACATCGTTTTTGATTTTCCTTAGCTACGTTACATAACCAGAGGGCAAATGGCGAATGTTCTGGGATCTTCTTGGATATAGTAGCTTATAATTCGAATTAACCATCTATAAGACTCAACGATCCCATATTTGGGTCATAGGAAAATCGGAATCCCGGTAGCTTATAAGGAAAACACGTGATCTCCGGTTTCGATTTTGAACCAATACATTGAACGATGCGGCAGCCACAAAGGGGATCATCCACTGTGGATTTCAACCACCAAATCCGTTGCTTTTAAGCTATACCCATTGATCAATCATATTGATTATCTATGGACAATGAATACCATTGAATTGTCTATATGATATAAACATGGACAATATAGCTTATATATTTTTGGGCAATGAATCAAATCATATGAATTAAATCAATGGTTTATCCATTGTTGTCAGACGTTGTTGGTTTATATCACGGCCGCTTTCCCTGATTTTTGGTACCTTCTGAATCGTTTTGTTGTAAATATAGGGCGTCATTTCAAGACAAGTAATTATATACTTACATGCCCCTCATATACATTTCTTGTTATTCAAATCATGTTCTGAGGATAAAACACCTAAATTTCTGCGATCACTCAAATGGATGAAGAAATAATGTAGCCTGCAGATGCGCCAACTGGGTCCCCAGTGCTTGATTTCACCCACAGATGGACCCAAAATGAAAAGATCCAATACTTAATCAGAGTTTCTAGGTTTTTTTTTGTCTTACGGGTATGGGATTGTTCGAAGCAAATAAATCCTCAACCAAGCTGTGGGCTTCATTGGACAAAGCACATCTTTTCCTTGTCAATTACAGTACCAATTCTTACGGGTTACATCTAGATATTCAATGTGGGGCCCCAGACGATAGCAGTAAGTTGGTTTATAATTATAGGACAAGTTAGGTTTATGGTAGTTAAAGGTGTATATATGTATATATATATATATCGTTTATATGTTTAACTCTAATCAAATGATGTTAGATGATGTCAAAGGGGCTGTAAACTAACAGACATAACCAGGGACCCTCATTGCGAAGTTCCCAGTGGATTTGACCCCTGAGTCGCCCTGCGATGTCCGCAACATCTTTGGTTGCCTCGACTTCCTCCTTCCTGGCGTCACCCGGCTGCCTGTTTTGTGATTCAAAAAATCATCAACTTAAAAACGATGGGAAACGATGGGACAATAGTGATCTAACTAACACAAATGATGTAAAATGGTGATTTAACGATTTACCCAACAAACACGCAGAAAACTGGATGATTTAAACAATGCAAATATTGATTGAATGGGATACAATATAGGGATGATGTAATGGAGATATAATGGGAAATATATCCTCCGGTGTCATCAAACATGGCTGGCTGGGAAATCCTACGCTTGTAGTTATAGATTAATTTCCCAGCTAGAAACCTTCATTTTCTGAAGAGATTTCCGAGTTTGCCACGTTTGAATACTGGAGTGTAACCATGTCAGTAGACTGATTACTGAAGTAGGTCCAGGTCTATATTGAGTAAACGGTAAGACTGTTGAGAGCCTGAGCTCAAAGTTTATACAAAGTCTTTTGCTTGCTCAACATCTAACCCAAATGTATTTCACTTGACCAAGTCCACTGCTAATCATCATTTGAATTCATTTGTGCGGTTTGGTTGGCAAGGTTGTGCCATAAATGTGTTCATACGAAGCATTGACTAATTATATAATACCAAGCATACCCGAGTTTTCGGAGTCAATATCCACCAAGTTCCTTGAAGAATGGCTTTTGTCATCTGCTACCTCAAAATCCCCTGGCTCATCATCATGCCCGCAGCTCCTATCATGGTCAGTGTGTGCCCCTGTCCAGCCGGAGGCCACGCTGCTGGGCCTGTGATGGGAATAATGGGAATATCATGGACATTTAACAAATATTGATGGGATATAAGACCGAATATTTTAGTGGGAATATCAATGGGGATATTAACCAACAATCTGAGGACAACTATGGTAGATGGTGGTTTAATCAGATTTAATGGGGGTACCGCAATGATATACTATGGATCTGGGACTAAGTGAGCTGGGATATGTATGAGAATATTAGCTGGAATAGATGGGAATATCATTCGGGATGTCAATGTGAATATCATGGGAATAAACCAACAATATGAGGATACTGATGGAATTACTCAAGCATCTTAACCTGTCATTCCTTGAAAAACTAATTGGTCAATCAGGATTCCCAGCTCAAGGATGATGATAATCCCTACAATGTTGGGTCTCATAAACCCTACAATCATCAACCGAAAGGGGCTTCGAACACTGCTCAATTTGCTTAGTTGTTCTTGTCAATGAAGTCATGAATTGTGATAAACCCTAAACCAGTTGGTTTTGGCAGAATATAATCTTACCATACCACCATGTTTGGTTCTAGGTTTGCACATTTGTTAGGCTTTGTGAACATTATGTACGGTAATATCAAAATTGGTGGTGGTGCGGTAGCCATTGTTTAAAGGTTAACCATCACTGTATACACCGTCTTTTGGGTGTCTTGACCTTATGGCTATGGGTCAAACATATGAATCCCTTTATATTGAATGCCCCCTTGGAACCCGCTGTTTACTATTGGATGTATTCAGTTTGGGCTCCCCTACTGGGGGAAGCTCAATATTACATATACCCTCTGGTAATTTAACATAGCTATGTAAAAATTGCACATTTATAGTTGGTTTACCCATTAAACATGATTATTTTTGCATAGTTATGTTACATGTTAGTTTACCAGAGGGTATGTTGCAGGGGATTGGATTACTTCCACAACTGCACGGCTTGATATTGAACATGGTGGGAGTAATCTGGTGGGGGTTAAGGTGCCCGGTACTCCCCATCTTGAACATGGTCCCCTTTGCACATATGGGTCTGTCCAAAACTCGGGTGCCCCAAAATTGCAAAAATCATGGCCAATCTTAGATACCCTGCCAAAAAAACGGCTTAGTAGATAATCCCGTTGATACCGAAAGACTAAAGGATTAAACGACCAATGCAAGATTTACCTAGGACTGTATTGGAGAACGTGATGATAAATCGTAAAGGAAGACACATACCCTCTACACAATCTGATGCAATCTGACATTATACTACCCACACCAGTCCTGAGGATGTACCAGAAATATTTGGGGTTGTAATGTATAAACCATGGGATGAAATTGAGTGTCCTATTTTCGGATAAGCCACCCTTCTTCTGACCCTCTGGTAATCAGACATGGCAATGGGAAATCCACCATGACTGGAGGCTTGATAGGAACACCATCTAAAATTAAATTGTTGATGTTCCTTTGCCGTGTGTGATTGCCAAAAGGTATTCATCATCATCAACTCTTGCCTATGGGGCTACGCTTCTACTTCCCCTGGAGCGCCTCGTTGACACTCGCGTGGTCTGCTGCCGACTATATCGGTTGCCAGACTTCATGGCGGAGGTCGAAAATTCAGCAGCAGAGGTCTGCGGGGTTGGGCAAAACACTGGCTGGTGGTTTTCCCCAAGCGAAATGCTCATTAACTAGACTCATGATCACATTTGTTGGATGGACATAAAGAAGACTTGAAACCACAATCAACGTCGGACATCTTAAAACAAAATTAATGGTCTTTTTGATGACCAATAAACAGTGAGTTGATGCCTGCGGTGATGCGTAAACAAGGGTGGTGCAGAAATATATTTCTAATACATTTATATATATATATTATATATATTATATATATACACTAGTACACACACGTCCAAGTACAGGCGAGATAGATAGAACATGATATATAGATCTTTGGTGTGATGTCTTTCTCTCCTCTTCCGCCTTTTGCAGTAGCATCATGAATCGAAAGCTGGGGCAAAAATCGAAGACATGGGCCAAGGCCATCATGACTGGTCCGCTGGTACCCTCTCAAGAAAATCCACCTGGGTCCAATAGCAAAAGGTACCCAGTTGGAACAGTTCAAGGTGGTCCTAAGTTCTAACTCACAATTGACAATGAATGAATAATTCAAGGTGGTTCTAACTCACAACTGAGGACGTTGCCGGCCCAATGTTTCCTATGTGAGTGGATTGAAACGTCACTGTTGAAGCGTCCTCACCATGGATCAAGGCTGCAGCGCTCAATCACCACAGGCCGGTTCTGAGAATCCTGTCACACCATGCTGCGCATCCACAAGCACCATGGTACGTTCATTGATTAATCGCTTGGTGCTTCAACCGTTCAAAAAATGATCACTTGGGGATCACTTAATGGTGAAGATATTAGACATACTTGGAAGATTTGGAAATCATGTTTCAAAGGATGGAAATCCAATGAAATCCAGTCACCGGGAGCATTCTGACCATAGCACGGTTCTTTTTGTTCTTCGATGCATCTTTGGCCGTCCATCATTCCTGGTTGGGCGATGTTGGGCGCCAGGCTATGTACAACTCTCGTGCTGAATCGAAGAGGCTTTGTATGAGCTAACCCGTGCCCTGAATGACTACATATCACGCATTTTCAAATGATCTGGGCGACCCAAACACGTTGATGTTGATTTGCAAGGTCGCAATATTCCATAGAAGCGGAAATCAATGGTTGGTGGTTGGTGATATTGACCTACCTTAAGCAACCACAATTGCCACTTTTCCCAGAATCAGAAGGATATTTGCTGATTCAACCCATGTAACCATAAACACAACAGCGAATATGTATTCATATATATATATGATATATGTGTGTAAAATCATCTGGTTACATATGTATAAAATGTAAATATAATAACAAATATATATATAATTATTATGCATATATGTACATATTACACATACTATATACTATGCAAATATAAGTACATATATATTATGACCAGCGAGACTTCCATCGCTTCCATCCATGAAACATCCTGTCCAGTTGTCATACCATCTGTTGTGACAAATCCAGGGCCAGAAATTCGCAGGCCATAGAGATTCCCTGTGGCTTTGTCCCGCATGTTAATGGTCCCCAACAATCCCATGGTTTGACATCATCTCCTTTATTAAAATGGCAGCTGGGGGTAAAATCGGGGAAAATCATGGAACATCACCACTTCAGACATACCCACGTCACATATGTCCTATTCAGGAGATTAATCTGCGGCGCTCAGTGATCTTTCATGAACAGCTACTGATGTATTGGGTCGCTCGACAGAGCCTGTCTTTGTCGACTGCAGACTGCAGGGAGAAACGTGGTTTGCGGTGGAGTCTCATCCGAAACACTGACGTGAATTTTGAATCCCAAAGAGGAAAAGTCAGTTGGAGTCACTTTGGACAATCAGCACAAAATATGAGTCTAACAATGTCTTCAATCATTGTTAAATTTTATATGTGTACTTGAAGTGGACCTTCTCAATGCATATTCCTCGGATGGTTCCCAACACTTGGACTGTCCTCAAAAACAGCAACAACATCAACAACACCCACACGACATGAGATGATTATCATTGCAATCCGCAATTCCGGAGATGAAGAGCAAACAAAATGCTCATGTTCATTGACTATCATCGACTCATGCATGAGCCACCTTCGCTTTTGTAACATGTTTGTATGTGTTTTTAACATGAACCGCACTTGGCTGAGGCTGATCTGGCATATTTCGACGGCAACAACGGCAGGGCTCACAAGCGGCTTTCCTCGTTGCCGTTCAGCTGAATAGCTGTGCCTCCAAAAGATACCTGAATCCAACAAGGTTTTCAAAGGCCCGAGATTATCCTGATCAGCATGCCAAATACGTCCGTCGAAAATCCTTGGAGTAGCACCTTAAAGGACAGACCCCCACATGACGGCAAGAACTGCGCAATTTTCTTGAGTAGGGCAAGCACTCTGGTTGGCAAGAATCACGCATTGTAGAACACCCGCTTTTGTGGGAACTTTGGTTCTACTTTGGAAGATTTTGGAAGCAAAACATTGAAGTGCACTGAATTGCACCTATAAACGATTTACAATTGATCTTCAACAACAGTGGCGGGCAGTTTGGACTGGCTGAAGCCGCGCCGGGCAGCCAACCCAGACGTGAGCGGCTTCAATTTGGGAGCCACGGGAGGTTGCTCATTTTGAGTCACTTCTGTCACTGCTGTCTTGTCCAAAACTGGCACGCAGTGCTCGTTTTTGGGAGACTTTGGCGCAGAGTCAGGCTTGCGAATCATCTTCATGGAGACAGTCGTGTTCGTGCGGGTCCTGAAACTGCACTCGCTCTCACTTTGACGGTCCGAAGGTAAAGGTGCCACCGGAGGTAACACCCCAAGCAATTTGACTACGTCTTGCCAACTTTGACCCAGAGTTGCCGCACTCAATCCAGATACGTGCGATCCATTTGAGGGAGTGTCTGCAGGAACCATACGGACACCACGCAACAAGAGGGTCCAATAGCTCATCTTGGCATCTTGGATAAGTTCGTTCTTCTCATCGGATTGGCTTTGCACATGTTCTTCTTTTTCAACTTGTTGCCTTCCAGAATCAAATGAAAGAGCCCTCGCAGGAAAAAACGCGTCACGGCGGTTGCGATCCTTTCCCAGCCTGTGGCATTCAGCAACTGCGGCACCGCAATAGTCAACTGAAACTATCTTACGATGCTGGTTTACTGGCAGCACGCTCGCACACACTTGTACCATGTGGCCGTGCGTCACCAGCAAGCAGCTCTTTTTGGTATGACGAGCGCGGCGCAGATAATCCAAGTATCGCTTCACATACCGAAGACGAGCCTCCTGAAGAGATTCTTTCCACTGAGGCTCCTTGCCCATCAAATGTCCTGCTCGCAGGCGTTCATGTGAATTTGCTGAGGTTGTAGAGGCCTTCAAAGTTGCTTTCCTTAGCGCGCTATGTGTGTGGGAAACCCTGCAACAAAGGGTCAACAACAGTCACATTTACATGTGAGCAGAGGGGGCCAGGGGTCAATGCAAGTCTGGCACTAATTAACAAAGACACTTGCATTGATCTGTGATATCGGAAAGGGACGCCTTTCCGACGTCGTACATGCCTTTCTTTTGGTATGGCAACTGGGCTAAGCCACAAACCCGGCATGCGGAACCATGGAACATGAACCACGAACCATGAACTGTCATCTCATCTCATTTCATCCTCTCCCTTCGAAGTGTATCCAAGTGTGTGAGGGGCAAGTGTCTGTTTGGAAACTGACGACTTTTGCCACTTGTGCCATGCAATGCCATACAAACTTTGCAGTTTCTCTCCGCATCCAAAACTTCACAAAAAAAATGAAAAAAAAACATGGACCCACAGATGATCCACAACTACTTCCCTGTCAAGTGAGTCAAGTGTCAGATTGCTCCAAGGCCTAGGAGGCAGCGGTGGCTTTGTTTCAAACACGGGCGGTCCCATCACTTCTCCCAACTCTTGATCTATCAAAACGTTCGCATCAAACTTCTCCGCCAAGATCAAGGCAGTTTGCAGGCAACGCAGGAACGGAGAAGAAACAATGACTCCGAAATCAATCTCTTTCATCTTCAGCTCATCAGCGAGTTGCCTCAATTTGCATCAATGCAGTTTCAAATATGTCAAATATTAAAGCGGCCTCCTCTTAGACATTCTTAAGCATAAAAATCTCAACCATATTCACCCAATTTTGACCATTCATTTTCTAACCGCATCAAACACGTTCTTGAAATCAAGCCAAACTGCTCTGCTTGCTCAGCACCTCTGGCTGTGATGGGTGGATCATGTGGAAAGTTCTCTGCATCTTTCGAAACACCCCAAGTATCAAAAGTCTGCATGTTGTCTGCTCGTTCTGCATGCCGCACGACGGCCACTACTGCTGATGGACCGCGCTTTGATGGGCCCGGAGGAGCAGCAAGAAGTTCCAAGGACGGATCTTCACAACGCATAACCTATGCCAACAAATACACGCAATTGTCAAACTGTTCAGGCGTGAATTCGTCTCAGTCAGTTCCAATGTGCCAAACGACTTCATGTGTTTGATCAGTCAAGTCAAGTCATGTGTCTTGATCAGTTTGATATCCGATTTCTGTGTTTGGAATATTCTGGCGTCCTGTAGATGATTCTTTCAGAGAGTTGTTCTCTTGGGTGGTTCCTTTCATTATCTTTTCTTCAGTTTCATCAGTGTTGGCTGGTGAGGTTTCTCTGTGGCGTTCGCGCTGAACATATTTTTTGGGGACCTGGGCCATGCCTCATTGATAGCCGGTAGTTCCACTCCATCCCTCTCGCAGGCTAGAAACCTGGCAAACGCCCCGAAGTTGAAGCAATACCGAAGTTGCATGATGTAAATTGTGGCAGAATAAGTTCTATAGATTCTAGAAAACAAAGCATATTAGAAAGATCCAAAACGAGTCTGAGACTTGTAACTGACTTGTACTAAGATTTGTGGCCCAGCATATATGTTGTGTTCACGGAATTCTGCCCAATCTGTGAAGAAACACAAATCAGAAATAAACTTTGCCTTACAGGAGCCAAAATCAGCCCAACTCCACATCACTGCATCACACCATATCATCAGTTCACTTTACAACATCACCACTTCACAGCATCACCACTTCACAGCATCACCACTTCACATTATCACCACTTTTCTATAGCAAAATGAAATCAATCATGTAGTTATGGTGCGGTGGATTTAGATGTCAAATTGCGAGACAGGTTGGAAAATATTTTCGGCATGGTGAAAACTGTACCAAGATTTGAGGCCAAGCATGGTTGCAATGTTCACAGAATTTTGCCCAAACTGCATCGACACAGGCCAAGAAGCCTCTGTGAAGAAGCATCATTCTGACGACTCTGCTGCATTCCTCTCTCTATGGCGCGCAAGCGAGAGAAGAAGTCGATCAGGTGGCTCACTACCAGAAACCAAGCCAGTGCGCTCTGAATGACAACAGGCGAAAAGTAGATGAAGCTTCTGAAAGGGTATATATTGTCCATATTATAGTTTTTATCTTCACCAACTCCTCGTCCAATGGCATCGAGACACTGGCAGCTGTTAGGCTTGCGGCTGCTGCAGCACAAATCATCGGGTGGCATCCGGCTTGTATCAATGTTTGAAGGCCAGTGGTACAAAGAAGGAGGCTCCGGCGGATTGTTTCATCCTGGAAATCGTACCAAGAGAGGAGTTTCGTTTCCATGTGCATGTATTCAATGCGAGCTAATGGAAAGTTCACCATCAGAAGCACTGCAGGCGCGCAACAGAAAAAGGCCATTGCAAAATCCTCATGCCATGCACAGCTTGTAAAGGAGGCTCCTGAGGTTCTGCGCTTGCTACATACAGCAAATCCGACATATCCGACAGACAGAAAAGGCACTGCAACGCTGCTGATAGGAATGTGGTTGCGAAGAAAGGCTGCGTTTTGCCGGGTGGATTCAACATCATCGTGGATCATGGTTGCGGCCCATAAAACCCATTGATTGACACCAGAAACCCAACAGACGCTGCGTGCGGAGCGCCCGGCTACCGGGCTTTCAAGCACCTCATCGTTCTCACCGAAAAGAACGCCTGAACAAACTGCCTCGAATCAGGGGTGCGTTTGGTCCACCCTACTTGGGTTCAAACTTGCCAAAAACACAGCTCATTTGACCATTGAACACATTATTCCACCGATTAACCCAGCTTTGCAACCCAATAGCAGTAACTTCCATGTTTGGGTCACATTTTGGCTCTCGAAATCCAGCATGGAAACAAAATGACAAACAAAGTAGGCGACACAGTGGGAGACAAAGATTGAAACAAATTAAGTAAGTAAGGGACACAGTGGGAAACAAGGGGGGACAAAGTAGGAGAGAAACAAAGTGGGAGACAAACTGGGAGAGAAAGTGGGAGACAAAGTGGGAGACACAGCGGGAGACGAAGCGGGAGACAAAGTGGGACAGAGGGAGACAAAGTGGGAAGTGGCAAACAAAGTGGAAGACAAAGTGGCGGACAAAGCGGGAGACACAGTGCGAGACAAAGTGGCGGACAAAGTGGGGGTGACAAGGTGCGGGACAAAGAGGTAAACAAGTGGGAGACAAAGGGGTAGAGAAAGTGGGGGAGAAAGTGGGAGACAAGGTGGGAAACAAAGTGGGAAACAAAGTGGGAAACAAAGTGGGAAACAAAGTGGGAAACAAAGTGGGAAACAAGTGGGGGACAAAGCGGGGGACAAGGCCGGACACACACATTGTGAGACACAATCAGAGACAAGGAAAGGGGGAGTCAGTCACAGTGGGAGCCAAAGGGGTAACATAATGGGAGACAAAGTGGGACAGAAGTGGGAGACAAAGCGGCAGACAAAGTGAAAGACAAAGGCTGGAAGACAAAAGGGAAACAAGGTGGGACATAGGGTGGAAAACGGATCTGGGAGACAAAGCGGGAGACAAGGCGGGAGACAAAGTAAGAACAACAGTGGGAGGCAAATGGGAGACACAGTGTCAGACAGTGAGAGACACAGTGAGACACAGTGGGAGACAGGTGGGAGAGAGAGTGGGGGACAAAGTCGGAGACAGGTGGGAGACTCAGCAGGAGACGAAGGTGGCAGATAAAGTGGAAAGCAAAATAAATGAGCAAAGAAGTGGGAGAGAAATGGGAGACAAGTGGAAAACGAAGTGGGAGACAAAGTGGAAGTCAAAGTGTGGACAAAGCGGAAGACAAGTGTGAGACAAGTAGAAGACACCAGAGAGACAATTGGAAGACAATAGGTCAATAGGCATAGGGCAACAATAGGGAGATAATCGGCATACACTTGAGCGACGGCTGGGAGACAAGGTTCCAAGGTTCCAGTGGAAGACAAACAATGGGAGACACAGTGGGAGACAACTGGGAGACAAAGTGGGAGACAAGGTTCCCAGGTTCCACGAAACGACACGGTGGGTTTGGGAGACAACTTGGAGACAAATTTCCAAGGTTCCCGCAATCCAATCCTGCATTTGCATGGGCAAGAAGGGAGAAGTCGTGATACCACCCTCTGCTTCTATAGAGATTGAAACCCAACAGTTTTCTTCTGTTTGGAATTATTGCCAAATCCCAGCCTTGACACGCAGTGTGAAATCCCAAGTAAAAGCTACCAACATCGCGCACTCGAAAGTCATCATAGTCATACAGGCAACGAAGGCCTGACCATGGTATAGATCACCATGGTATAGATCACCAAGAATAAGAAGCAAGTGGTAGAAAACCACCAGGAGCAACACCGCAGGATGAGCATTGCAGTGGCACATCACTGCAATAACAAAGCTGTAAGAGAACTGGTTTTTAAAGTGGATTTCTCGAGCTGTGAGCAGCCTGATACTGATTGCACTACCAATCCCGAAGAACATGCTACCTCTGAAGTTTTCACGGCTTGTCCAGAGGGAAGTCCCTGAACTAAGTGCAAGACAAACAGCCGCCACAACCAAAGACGGAATGTTGTCGTCTATATAGCCCGACCTCATGCGTGGATTGGGAAGCAGCACGCATAGCCAGGCGCCAATCTGACCAAAAGTAAAAAGAGCCCGGAAAAACCGTCCGGTTCCCCGTCGTAGCCAGGGACTGTTGAGAATCACTGGGTCCGTTGTATCTCTCCACCATGTAAGAGCCTTTGCCCCGCAAATCTGCAGCCCGTGTAAACAACTTCCAGTGTCCATTTGTGGATTAGCCTCCAGCCAACTGCCGACATCTGATGCGGCCATGGCAAGTTGTTCTTTTTAAAGAACATCCAATTCTTCAGATTCTACAGATTGACGCAAAGTATGAAGAAGTGTTGCCAAAGGATGTTTAGAAGTCTATATACTTCCGTATGGCGGAGGTTTGTAAGCCACGGCAACGATTCTCACAGCAATGAATGTCACAGCGATGATTGTCACAGCAATGATTGTCGCAGCAATGATTGTCGCAGCAATAACAGTCGCAGCAATGACAGTCACAGCAATGACAGTGACAGCAATGATTGTCACAGCAATAGCGGTCACAGACATGATTGTGGCAGCATTGATTGTCGCAGCAAAACGGTCGCAGCAATGACAGTCGCAGCAATGATTGTCGCACGAATGATTGTCGCAGCAATGAATGTCACAGACATGATTGTCACAGCAATGCTTGTTACAGCAATGATTCTCACAGCAATGACAGTCCCAGCATTGATAGTTGCAGCAAAGACAGTCACAGCCACCATTTCACAGCAATGCATGTCACAGCAACGATTCTCACAGCAATGAATGTCACAGCGATGATTGTCACAGCATTGAGTGTCACAGCAATGATTGTCGCAACAATGACAGTCGCAGCAATGACGGTCACAAAAATGACAGTCACAAACATGAATGTCACAGAAAAAAATTGCACAGCAATGCTTGTCACAGCAATGCTTGTCACAGCAATGATTGCCACAGCAATGAATGTCACAGCTATGATTGTCACAACTATGATTGTCGCTGAGATGACTGTCTGATTTTCGCAGGAATGATTGTCACAACAATGATTGTCACAGCAATGATTGTCACACTATTAGTTGTCACAGCAATGCTTGTCACAGCTTTAACTTTTGAGTTTTTGAGGGAAGTATTGCACGAAAGCTTCGTTTGCACATGTTCAGCTGACAGTTTCTTGAGGATGTCTCGCACAAAAGCTTCCTTTTCACATGCTCAACTTTCAGTTTTTGAGGGATGTCTCGCACAAAAGCTTCCTTTTCACAAGTTGAACTTTAAGGTTTTGAAGGAAGTCTCGCACGAAATGCGTGTTTGTTGCGACATATTTTTTGGTGTTTTTTTTTGTTTTTGGCGCGTTTCATTTTCCTTTACAATTCCTTTTAAAAAGGCTTCAACATCATACTTTTTTTCGGCTTTGGTGCCGAGATCCGGTTTTGGAGCAGGTTTTGGCCAGGATGCAAATTGCATTGGAGTGGCTGCTGCATCAAGGTTGCTCTGCGTTGCTCGTGCGCACGTAGTTCCATGGTCTTTTGCAGCTCAATGCTTGCAAATCGCATTGGAGTGGCTGCGTCACTGTCGCTCTATGTCGCTGTTGCGCACGTAGTTTCATGGTCTTTGGCAACTTGCTGCTTGCAAATGGCATTGGACTGGCTTCGCCAAAGTTGCGACGATTGGCGTTTAATGGATTTTCTCGTTTTTGGATGTTTTTGGTGCTTTCCATTTTCCTCTTAATTGTGCCTTTCAAATGTATTCCAAATCGCACTTTTTGTGCCTTTGGCGCCGAGATCCGGTTTTGGATCAAGTTTTGAGCCAGGGAAGAGAGTGAGCTGAGAAGAGTTGACATGAACTGACAAGATGTGAGAAGAGCTTAGAAGATGTGAGAAGAGGAGAGAAGAGATGAGAAGACATGAGATGAGCTGGCATGAGCTGAGAAGAGTTGAGATGAGCTGAAACAAGCCGAGATGAGATGAGATGAGATGAGATAAGAGGAGATGGTATGAGAGGAGATGGGATGAATTGAGACGACCTGACATGAGAAGAACGGCAAAGAGCCGATTTGAGACGAACTGCGTAGAATGGAGAAGCTGAGAAGAGATGAACAGAGAAGAGTTCAGATGAGCTGAGAAGAGATGAGAAAAGCTCAGATGACATGAGAAGAGATGAGAACAGGTGTGATCAGCTGAGAAGAGCTGAGGAGAGGAGAGAAGACATGAGATGAGATGAGATGAGATGAGACGACATGAGATGAGATGAGATTGGATAAGATTAGGTGAGTTGAGATGAGAAGAGCTGAGATGAGCTCAGGTGAGATGAGATCAGATGAAATAAGGCGAGATGGAACGTGAAAGAGACGTCACACGAATAATGTGTCAAGGGATTGTTGCTGCAAAGCACAGAGTGCTGGCCCACGTCCTATGGGCACATTTTTCTTCCAGCTCTGGCTATAGGCGCTTCATTCATGAAACTTCCGCCCCCCGGCTTGCCCGGGTTCTACTTGTAGTGAAATACTTAAAGGGCCTAGTAACAAACGTTCATACAGCTGTTCCATATATAGTTCCTAACAAAGACCACTTGCTTGCATAGGATGAGTCGACACAGCAGGCCTAGAATCACAACCATCCAGTTGGTGGGATACTGTACTCTCCTGGAGGGCCTTTTGAGAAGTTGCGATTCGAATGGCATGTGCGGCATGAGGTTGTCCGACTGTATTCTCAATATTCAAAGGGCTGCGTTCACGCAGGTTAGTATCCCAGAGAATACTGAGAATATCTAAATTTAAAGTTTTCCACATAGTTGTCATGAGTATTCTCAGGGATATTTCTGCAAACAGAGACGTTCCCATGTTTCATCCATTTTCACTGTCTACAGCACCTCACTCTCGTTGGTTGCACACGCAATATTGGGACATGCATCTGGCTGTGCGTAATGACTTGACAATGCCGATGAGTGAACAAACTGTCAGTAGAATCCAGACATTCGTTCAATTAATCTGGATTTTGGTCCAGACTGACACCAAATTACTTGATGTTCGAATGGTGAATATCCCACATCCACAGAATCCGATCCTCAACCCACGTTGCTCATGATTTTTGTAGAGGAACAGGTGAGAGTCCACCATCCTTAGCCAAGCCCTAGAGGTAGAGCCTCGACGAAAACCCCGGTTTTTCGCATCGTTTTCTTAGCTTTGAATACCATGTTTCATAGAGACAAACGCAATGCTTTTTGAAATCCAACCTTCCGGTTGTCCAACTGTTTGTCCATAAAATATGTATCAGCATCACATTGCATTTTCTTCCAAGTCTCATAGCATTCCAAGCTGGACACGGATGGCACATAGCCAGCAGCACAAAAGGCCGTGTATCGTTGGCTGTGACCAATTTCAGCACCTTCTTCACAAGCACCTGGCTCTTTAGCAACTTGGATGCGTGCTAAAAAGGGATCTCAAGGTTCTCAAGACAGCTCCTAAAAAGGACACATATTCCCATCAGGCTCCCTTAGTTTATCAGATTAACCAATCTAAACAATACAAAAACAAACATCAACATTATCAAGGAGGAGGATGAGGATACAACAGTGGTCGGTAGCACAAGAAAACATGTATACAGTGTATATATATATGTATATATGTGTATATATATATATGCATAATCATGTATATCCTTACCAATTATAAACCTAAATACTATATATATATATATATAATTATGTATATCCAAAGTTCAAAATATCATAAACATACCATAGTGATTGGAATGATGTTCACCAACTTCGCGATTTCATTTATGGGGGACCCACGTTGCTTCAACAAACGTCCCCTTCGTTCCCTTCACCAGCCGCAGCCGCACTTGACCATCCAACAGCTGGGCGCCGTAGAGCAACGCACCTCGCGGATGGCGGCGCTGCTTGAAGCAACAAATCACGTGGTGATTTTATGGAATTTCATGGGAAAAGTCAGATGTTTATTGGAAAGATCAGTTGCCAAATACTTACCAACTTGATGTAATATATGTGATTATATATATATATATGTCTGAAAATGAGGCGGTTACCCATCAAAAGGGTCATTTTAAAGATAAACATATATCACATAATTATCCATGTTTTTTTGGGGACCATATTTTCAGACAAACCCGTTTCTGCCATGACCAAGCATAGGGATTTCACGAAGAGCGGGAATATCATGAGAATAAGGCTCGCAACACCCATGTCAGCCGCCATTTATGGCGGAAATATGCTTATCCATTCATTTAGTGATTTTCTTTGGATATTACATGGCTTAGGGGTCAAACCCCCAGAGATGACCCCAACTTTTTTGCTGAGATTTTTCAGGGTTGATAAGCCACAATAAAGCATGGGTATGTACTCCTTGGGAAGAGCGACCCCTACGTGGCACAGCAGCTTTTTTTTGGAGGGGGTACCTCAAATTCTGACACCAGGGACACCCATATTGTCGCTAGATCTATGGGCTGATTCCACATGGAGTACAGGCAAGGGACTTGGCTCAAGCTATATTACTGCTCACGTCTAATATTGATAGATTGGATGAATATTGACACAGCTAGGATCACATTTGCATTTGGTTGCATAACCACACAACCAAAGAATCTGTTTGTTGGATATGATCATGGTTATCTGCATGTCCTTCATGACTAAGACTCATAGCAATATATATATATAGGGTATAGTCTATTGTCATCCATCACTGTTAGGGATTCCTTAGAATGGGGTATAGTAACCCGTAATAGGGGGATGAATACAGTATCCCCTTTGATATATATATATACTCACAAGGTGGTGCCCCACAGTTAGTTAAGTTGGTTGTGGGGTTAGTAGGATTTGTGTTAGATATCTCTACAATTAGATTGGTATATATGGCAGTGTGTCAAAACCTTGTACCCCTGGTGAACATCAAAATAGCTGGTAAATGGATGTTCATCCCCCTAAAAATGGTATTAATAGGTATTGATCCATACCCATATGAACAAACTTGTGACTGGCGGGGCACCACCTTGTACCCCACTTGGTCATATCCACATTCTCCATTCGTCATTGATCAATTTCCTGATAGTGATGGGTCAAGCCCGGCTGTGCTGTTGGTTAAATCCACCATCTACAGTATCCATATGAAACATCTCATATTTTATCCCCACAAAATGATATCTTAAAGCCCTGCTTCTGTTGGATTCTGTTGGCTTCTGTTGGATGCTGTTTGGATACCCTCTGGTAATGACTAACATAGCTATTGAAAATGGCCCATTTATAGATGGTTTACCTATTAAACATGGTGATTTTCAATAGCTATGTTAAATTACCAGAGGGTAGTTATCCCCCCAAAAAATATCATTATCCCAGGGTGCGATCTTGTATGTCACGTAGGGGTGAGCTGGTGTGGTGTCAGCTGATCCCAGGGTTATCTCATCAAAATATTAGGGTTGAACGGGCGGGACGGCCGTCCCAGCCGTCCCACCATGAATGGGAATCTAGAGCGATACCAGCCATATATCAGGTGTGTCACTGTGTATATCGTAAGGGCTTGTACCTCCAAAATACTCACCTAGTCCCAGGTCCTAAATATCTTCTAAAACTTGGCTTTCTATGGCTAAAAATATGGTACAATACCTATCAATACCTCTACCTTTTAAATAGCGATCCCAGCCATAAATCCCTATGGATTGATGACTTACCATGCCGCCATGGATCCCCTGGTTGAAACAACCAGCGCTGGTATCAGTTAGATTATATAAAATCATAGAAGCATATATGATTCATAGTGTATATTATCAGTGTGATTATTGATGATTATATTGTATATATACACACTTATGACCCCGAAAAAAAGTTCATAGTTGAAACAGAAATCTGCAAAGCCTACGGCCCTGACCGTGTCGGAAGTCAACTGAAGTTCAGAGGGTTGGGGAATTTGATCCCTTACGAAGAGAAGTGGAAGTTAATAAACCATTCAACATGTGTGTGTGTGTGTTCAGAGGGGGGGCTTTGATCCCTTATGAAGAGAAGTGGAAGTTAACACAAAAAACAATCAAAATGTTTGTTCAGAGGGGGTGGGGATTTGATCCCTTATGAAGAGAAGTGGAAGTTAAGAAACCATTCAACATACTTGTTCAGAGGGGGGGCTTTGATCCCTTATGAAGAGAAGTGGAAGTTAACAAAAAAACAATCAAAATGTTTGTTCAGAGGGGGTGGGGATTTGATCCCTTATGAAGAGAAGTGGAAGTTAATAAACCATTCAACATACTTGTTCAGAGGGGGGGCTTTGATCCCTTATGAAGAGAAGTGGAAGTTAACAAAAAAAACCAATCAACATGTTTGTTCAGAGGGGGTGGGGCTTTGATCCCTTATGAAGAGAAGTGGAAGTTAAGAAACCATTCAACATACTTGTTCAGAGGGGGTGGGGATTTGATCCCTTATGAAGAGAAGTGGAAGTTAATAAACCATTCAATTCAACATATTTGTTCAGAGAGGGTGGGGGATTTGATCCCTTATGGAGATTAGATTCCGCTAGTGGAAAGCGCCCCTGTTAAACTTATTCATGCCTCAGCCGGATATCAGGGTTGCTGAAAGCAGCAGGCTACAGTCCTTACTTGTGTCGCCAAAGAGTAGCATGTTTGGAGGGTGTAGATCATGTTTGAGTTAGATAGTAGAGAGATCTTGTGGGTTATGGTCGAACGGGTTTGGCGCCATGTTAAACCCCCAGTAAAATCACTGTAATCATTCGAGTCTAGCGGCACTGGTGCCCTTTGTGTGCCACCTTCGTCTCCCCAACTGGAGATCAGCTGAGAAGCCGCTTGCGTTGGGCTACCCAGGATCTGTTCTTAGGGAAATAAATGATGATCTATAATATGGTCATATCAGAACACTAGCAACATAGTATTATATGTTATATGAAGTAGTCACAATATGTCACAATAACAATTTAATTATTATATGAAGTAGTCACAATATGTCACAATAACAATTTAATTATAATATATTATAATGGTATCTTATAATCACTGTTGCAATAGACATAGTAATAGGAATGTAATAGGTAATAACTCAAAACAATACTGATTAATCTGATTTTTTTTAATGGCACTGGTTTAACTACTGATATTACTTAAAGACACTGTCGTAATGAAACATTGCCTCGTACGAAACGTGCGAAACCTCCCCCTCCAGAGCTGCTTGCGGTAAGAAATCTTTCCAAGGAAGGAATAGTATCACTTGAAACCCTTTACATCAAAATCCCTGAACAATCCTATTGAATTCCATTTAACATCCCATTTTCAGACTCCATAAAAATCCCATTCAAATCCCATGAAATTCCTATGTCACCAACCATCCATGGCGATATATCCATCAGAAAGAAGCCATCAGAATGATGCACCTCGTCAGCTGCCATGGAGGCTGCCCTGCCACCTGGCGACAAAGGTGGAAGTTGGAAGTGACCCTCTGGTAGTCCATCGTGACAATTTGAAATCCCATTGACAAATGGAGCTTTTGCTGGGAAATCATCGAACGAACTTTTTGGGCATTTGCATGGAATTTCCATGAATTTCCATGTTGGATTACCAGAGTGTTATCACAAAAAAAAAAGGTCCATGGTCCATGACCATGACAAATGTATTCATTAACCTTTATCTCGAAGAAAAGCATTTCAACTGGAATCCTGCCAAATCATCCTCCAGCAAAATAACATTTGCTCTGGTATAGATTGCACATTTAAAAGCATAGATGATTCAGGCATTAAACATGATGACTGTGCAAGGCTATGTAAAATTACCAGAGTGCCAGCGGGTAGAGCTTGGTCATGTTCTTCTTGGATTTGCCCAAAGTTTAAAGGGTCCCTGAACAAAAGATCAAAATAACCAATCAATGACTTGGCAACCCCGGATCTTCTGAGCTTTAAGATGTTTTAAGTGTCCAGTTTTTGGGCATGGCCAATTTCAATTTTAGTTGATCAATATTCCACCTTGTTGCTTCGTTGCTTACTATCTAAGATGATCTACGATGGTGAACATTTATGAACAGTTACCTAAAAATGGAAGTATGGCGACAGAACCTCAATAGTAACTCAGTTACACTGAATAGACTTCAGAAAGCGTGCTGGGACTTCGTACCATCCGTTAAAATGCACAAATAGCACGAGGTTTGAATATCTAATGTATTGTTTCCTCGTCTCCGTAGGTTTACCCTAGGTTCAACACCTGAAAGTGGGCAAACTATTTTCTGGATTCGCTCCTTGAGGTCCCAGGCATGGTTGCATCACTCACCTGCAGATGAGCAACTTCTTTGGCAGAAAAACTCAGGACCATTTGTCAAAGGAAGTCCACGCGTAAGGCCCCGTGACCATTGACCAAACATTACCAATCTTCGTGAGCCGCACCAGCGGAAATGGGGTCTTAATTTTCAAACTCCAGGAAACACAGCAGAGCGTTGTGTCACACGATTTTATCTTCAAACATGTTTTGGAGAAAAAAATACCCTCTGGTAAACTAACATAGCTATTGAAAATGGCCATAGAAATAGTGGATTTTCCCATTAAAAATGGTGATTTTCCATAGCTATGTTAAATTACCAGAGGGTAAACATTACCGTAACCACCAGCATAATAAGTATGGTGGTTTCTGGTATTAAATTTTGACCGCAGTCATGTGGGCAGCACTGAAAATCTCTTCAGATGTAGGCATGGTTTTATCTACTGACTTCCTCAATACAAGCCTCCACAAACAACCATTAGCCAAGCACTGTGGCAACTGTTCATGCAAGTTTATCCGAATATGTCATCCGAAAAGATACTAGTAGAACTCAGTAGAACCGTATTTCAAGGATATATTTAGATGATGTTTTCAAAAAAAGGAGATTTGCAACTTTTCTATCTTTGTTTGGGTGCTATACAGTAAGCCTATCTGAATATTCCATCAACCTTAAGCAAATTCATCTAAACGGCTCCATGTCAGCGATTTTTGCTCAGACGTCGCGGCCGCGGCTGTACAAAGGCTGTAGCACAGCAAGTTTGACAAACGCCAAACACAAACTGTTGATGTCATCGAACATCCGATCCAAGTAGCTGAAAATGATTTTGCTGCACTTGCGTCCTTCACACTTGGGAAAGGAGTGATTGGTACCAAGTCGGGATCAAATTTTCGAAGCAACAGCACGTTGAAATCCGTCTGTCGACCCCACGAGTTGTGTGGCTTCTGTACAGCCTCCCAGGGGTCCTATGAATGCTATGAACACTGTTCCGCTGTCAAAGGCAGCAGATACCAAACATGGAACGTTCCATTCTGTGCCAAAATCTACATCTTGTTTTCAGCATCCCACCTTTCAGCAGACTTAGCCCTCTTGTCTCCGAAATTGGACTTGTGCCATCCAAAACTTTATGTCATATAAAGAATCATCGAGAACTATCCTGAAAGCGGTGACAAAGAAATCGATCCCTGTACCACTTTGCCTCTCAATACTGTGTCAAGCTCACTTTAGGAGCAGACTCACCCTATGAGCATACTTTCTCCACACAACCAGTGTTGCGCTTGTTTCCTGCGAGAGCTAAATCTGCCTGGGGAAATTCAGGGGAAGGTCATTTTGTTGATCGACATCCTGTGGTCTGACTATGATGTAGCTACATGACCCTATCACAAGTGGTTTGGTTCAAGGAAATTGTCGCGTGCTTCGGCTTTTCCCGTGGTTTCCAGGATCAAAGCGTCAAGTCTTTGAAGCAGCTCAGAGCTGGCCCTCGGATATTGCGTATCAAGAGATCCCAAACCAGCAATTGGTTCTCCCATGTTCTCCCTATTTGAAGATCGTTGGGTGCTTTTGCCAGAAATCAAGCCTTCCAAAATCTCGAAATCCAACGTCAGACATCGTTATTTTTCACAACATGAAGCTACGGCAGGGCCCCAGGGATGATCTCGGAGAATCCCTGAGAAATACTGATCCAAAAGCTCCCATTCTCTGTGTTTGAGGTATCTTCCTGTTTTACTCCGGGGACCCTTTTCACCCCGGGAAGGCTTAAAGGGTTAAACGTCTACCGTCATACATATTAAGTGTGACCTGGATCGCACATCTCACTTGAACAACATGCATTTTTTTTATCCCGTGGAAAAAACTCTCATGTTTTGGGTTAAAAGCAAAACCACAATAAACAAAACAGGTACTTCAGTAAAGGACCTAGAGCTTGGTGTGCAATATCTAGTCGCTACTGGCTCAGAATGTTCTTGGATGGACCTAATGCCTCATGTTTGCTTGTTTGAAACACCAGAGACAACGCCAAGCAATTTGAATTGAATGAATCATCCTTCAATGTTAGGGTCCAAAAATGGGGCAACCTTGAGTCAACTGATTAATCATGTTGCCTATGAACTAAGCCATTTTGGTGGTACAAACCATCAACGATTTGACCGTTCCGCCGATGTCGCAGAAATCTACACTCACCGTGCCGCATCGTCCGTGCTGCATCAGCACCTAAGCACACTGCGAACGTACTTGCAACAAGTCGTGATATGGATAGATATTTCTCACATGATTTTTATAACATAAGCCCATCCCCCAATAAACATGTTGTTTTGATAGAGTATTGGATTTTTTTGAGGGACCACATGATATATGGAAGTTCTTTCGGGAAACCAACTTCTTTCAGCATGGCCAAAGGATGCTGGATGTCTAGTTAAGAACAGCTCTTCCCCGCTAAAACGGAAACGTTACAAAAACACAAACAGCATCAACAATGGGTCATCATAGTCAATAATCCCCAATAAATTAGGTAGTACAACCATGTACAACCCGTTAGTGTCATTTTATAGTAGGGAAACCCATGAAAATTTATTGGGTTATGATTCATTTCTTTGAGGATGCAGAATCTCATCAACTATGATACAAAAATGAATCCACTGAATCCCACACTATGGGTTTGTCTAAAAAGGAGTAGTACAACCCCATTTATGGTTGTCTTAGTGTGAAACTGATGATCAACCATCAACCATGTGTGGAAGTCTCAGTACACGGAATGTTGAAAAAGTGTTTACCCCACATATTATAATACAATATCTCTACATATCTCTACATATCTCTATATACGAGTACACGACAATCGGGCTGTCTTTGTCGATGTTTTGCTCGTTGGCACATCCAGTCGTCATCTGTCGAGGATGATCCCAGGCATGGCAACTGAGTATTGGCCACGCTTGATTTGCTTGGAACGTCTTGATCTTATTCGATCTTTGTGATCTAAATATTCATATTCAAATTATACATATTCCATTTTGTACTGCAGTTATACTTCATATGCCAACAATTGAAAGTGCCTTTGCCCATGCCACCTGCATCCACCTGCCATGTTTGGCCTTAACACCAGCATTGTTTGTTGTGCCATGATATCACAAGCATCATTGGTTGTATACCCATGGTCTTCCATTTTTTGAGAAGGACGTTCTGATTGCAGGAGGTAATATGCCAAGTGCTTCTATCAAACCTGATTCTATCCAGTTCTATCGCACATGATTCGAACTCAACTTGCCACTTGCCGGGGCGCAACAAGATCTCTTGCACCCATTGTCCCCATTTCCTGGAGTTCCAGGGATTGGAGCTGGCTTTGGCAAAAAAAAATGACAAAAATGGGTACCCTCTGGTAGTTTGTTACAGTTTGCTATGGTATAGATGGCCCATTTGCAAATTATTTCCCTACATTACAAATTAAATTCATGAAGTACAAATCTTTAAAAGGGACCAAACACAAGAAACACCCATACAACACTTGGTTTGCCGGACTATTATCACCCTCATCATCAACATACTTTACAATATTCACACCGCTGGTACAACTTGAAACTGATCTCAATAAGAATGATGAATGATGATTATAATATGTTTTGTAATTATTAATATCTCAAACCACCAAACATACAAATTTATCTTAATGACGACAGTAATCATGATAATTATGATTGATTGTAACACTATCTTATATCAACCTGGGTATTCATACTTAGGACCCGGGCCAGGTTTTTGTAGACCTTAATTTGCCTATCCCGGGAAGGCCCCTCTACAAAATACAATTTGTATCGAGGAATGTCCGGTACAAAATGCAAAGCCAGGTCAGGTTTTGCCACTACAAAATGCAAACGCACCCAACATAAATTTTCGGTACAATTTTTCAGGGGATGCTACTTGCTGATCTACTACTTGCAATTTGCATTTTGTACCGAAGCCTACTTCCACCCTTAAAAACATGTACCACTTGTTGCCCCCCATGAGGTTTGCTGTGATTAGCTGTGATTCAGAATGAATCTGGCCAATTTACAATATTTCTTGGGTCGTACCTTATTTTCAATAATTCAAAATGAAATTAAGTGAGGTCGTCTGAAAAACGAAATTAGAATTCCAGGATAGAGCTTCATAGGGCCAAAAAATATTCAGCGAACAGGAAACCAACAGCTCCATGGCTTGGTAAACTTTGAAGATTCTGACCTGCTCCAGAGGTGTTTCAAGAAAACATAAGTGTTGGCAGAATAGGGGACCGTCCGCATTTTGTAGGGGCATCATGCTTGCTTTTTTGCTTGCTTTTTGTTTGTAGATGTTTTTAGGGCCCTTTTTGAACTATGAAGCACAGAGGGCCACCAGCAACAGCATGGAAACCAGCACAGAAGGGACAGACCCTTGGAGCATCTCGGCACAATTTAAGGTTGAATCATTGATTCACCTGATCTTGAAGTGCATCCAAGACCAGTTTGGGCAGAGCCTCAAGTTCCAGCACCTGTGTCTAGCCTGCATTTCCAAATAAGTTGTGGGGAGTGGGGAGCGATGCTGCAGACATGGGAGCAGTTGAAGATTGATATTTTTTGATATCATCATATCTTTGAAGCCTTTGGTAGATGCCAAAATCATCCAAAAGCCAGGAATCTGAACCTGGGCCCAAAAGTTGACAGAAGGACGCCGTTATATAAGGAAATTAAGCAAGAAACAAAACCTTTTCAACATGCGCATTTTTGTGAGATTTCTTGTGTCCGGCAGGGTGGCCAAGTCAGGGCAGTGGTGAAGCCTTACAAATGTCATTTTGTAGGATCCAAGGCATGGTGAAGTGTTTTTGTAGGCAATCAGAACTCTCAGAATTTGAATTTCCTTGGGGCCCCTTCCCAGGCCCTATGCAGCCCAACCGCTGCCCAACTGCCAAAGAAAGCCAAACAGTTTCAAACACTGTGTATCC
>Ga0126342_10000628_pt1 | contig 41055 bp, 30 predicted proteins | sample Cyp1metagenome_FD_92528 | JGI IMG/M metagenome (GOLD analysis project Ga0126342, IMG submission 92528) | Coral microbial communities from Lord Howe Island, Old Settlement Bay, Australia - Cyphastrea 1 metagenome | ecosystem: Host-associated > Invertebrates > Cnidaria > Coral ...
GTTGTTTGTTGTTTGTTGTTTGTTGTTTGTTGTTTGTTGTTTGTTGTTTGTTGTTTGGTGTTTGGTGTTTGGTGTTTGTTGTTTGTTGTTTGTTGTTTGTTGTTTGTTGTTTGTTGTTTGTTGGCTGTTGGTTGTTGGTTGTTGGTTGTTGGTTGTTGGTTGTTGGTTGTTGGTTGTTGGTTGTTGTTTGTTGGTTGTTGGTTGTTGTTGTTGTTGTTGGTTGTTGTTGTTGTTGTTGTTGGATGTTGATGTTGATGTTGTTGTTGTTGTTGTTGTTGTTGTTGTTTTGGTTGTTTTGGTTGTTTTGATTGTTTTGATTGTTTTGATTGTTTTGATTGTTTTGATTGTTTTGATTGTTTTGATTGTTTTGATTGTTTTGATTGTTTTTATTGTTTTTGATTGTTTTGATTGTTTTGATTGTTTTGATTGTTTTGATTGTTTTGATTGTTGTTGTTGGTGTTGGTGTTGTTGTTGCTGTTGCTGTTGTTGTTGTTGTTGTTGTCGTTGTCGTTGATGTGTTTCTGGTTCTTCGTCTTCTTCTCATTGTTATTGATGCCGGTAAGATCCTATAAGCCGCCATTTTTAAAGCATCCTTTAACCCTAAAATCCGTTAACCCTAAAATCCTGTAACCCTAAAATCCTTCAACCCTAAGATCCTGTAACCCTAAAATCGTTTAACCCTAGATTCCTTTAACACTAACATCCTCTAACCCTAAAATCCCGTAACCCTAAATCCTTTAACCCTAAAATCCTTTAACCCTCAAATCCTTTAACCCTAAAATACTTTAACCCTAAAATCCTGTAACCCTAAAATCGTTTAACCCTACAATCATTTAACCCTAGAATCCCTGAACCCAAAATCCTTTAACCCTAAAATACTTTAACCCTAAAATCCTGTAACCCTAAAATCGTTTAACCCTAAAATCATTTAACCCTAGAATCCCTTAACCCAAACTCCTTTAACCCTCAAATCCTTTAACCCTAAAATCGTTGTTTTAACCCAAAATTGCCAAATTTGAGGCCCAGAGCCCTGTCCAGGTTCAGCACCAAAATTGCCATTTAAAAGGCCACCAGCCTTGCTTAGATTCAACCCCCAAATGGCCAAATTTAAGGCCCAGAGCCCTGCCCAGATTCAGCCCCAAATTTGAGGCCCAGAGCCTTGCCTAGATTCCAGCCACAAAATGGCCAAATTTGAGGCCCAGCGCCTTGTCCAGACTCAGCCCCAAAATGGCAATTTAAAAGGCCCAGAGCCTTGCTTAGATTCAGCCCCCTTGTCCAGATTCAGCCCCAAAATGGCAATAGCCCTGCCCAGATTCAGCCCCAAAATTGCCAAATTTGAGGCCCAGAGCCTTGCCCAGATTCAGCCCCAAAATAGCAATTTAAAAGACCCAGAGCCTGTCCAGATTCAGCCCCAAAGTTGCCAAATTTGAGGCCCAGAGCCCTGCCCAGATTCAGCCCAAAAGTTCAGCTCCAAAATTGCCAAATTTGCGGGCCCAGAGCCCTGCCCAGATTCAATGTCAAAAATTGTAAAATTTGAGGCCCCCAGAGGCTTGCCTAAAAAGGAAAGGGGGGCCGGCTGGGGGGGGCTGTCACAAAACCCGCTTAGAAAGGGTTGCCCGGGTAGTTTAGAAAGGGGGCCGGGCGCAAAGAAGAAGCCGCTTAGAAAGGGTCAGAAGGGACTGCTAGGCGAGGAGGGCCGGCTTAGGAAAAGCTAGGTCCGGGTTTAACGAAAAACATAGACAAAGCTAAATAAAAGGCAGCCGTCCTTGACGGAAACACTTAAGAATTGGGGATTAGGGCGTGGCCCCCCCAGAAAGAGAAAGGTTTGGTTATTGCCCAGGTTTGCCTTGGGCGCCACCTGCGTTGGCGGACCAACATTGAATAGTCCCTAAACCAACCCTAAATCCTAAACCAATCCTAAATAACCCTAAACCAACCCTAAACCAAACCTAAATAAAGCCTAAACCAACCCTAAGTAAACCCTAAACCAACCCTAAATAAACCCTAAACCACCCCTAAACCAAGCCTAAATGACCCAAAACCAACCATAAACCAACACTAAATCAACCTTAAGCCAACCCTAAATAAATCTAAGCCAACCCCAAATAAACCCTAAACCAACCTTAAATCCTTAAACCAACCCTAAATAACCCTAAATAAACCCTAAACCAACTTTAAATAAACTTTAAACCAACCCTAAATAACCCTAAACCATCCATCCCTAAATAATTTTGGATAAACCCTAAACCAACCCTAAACCAATCCTAAATGACCCTAAACCAACCCCAAATAAACCCTAAACCAACCAACACTATGATAGCATCCAATGCCACTACTTAGACCCAACACGGTTGTGCTTCAACCTGTATTCTACATGTTCACCAGGTGCATGTTATGCATGGAAAAAATGTTTGAAACCATGGAAAAATGAATTGAACCCGTGGGAAACTCAATGAACACTATGGAAAAATGGATAAACACTTTGGGTAAATCAATAAACGCCATGGAAAAATCGATGAAAAGTGCAAATGGCAAATTTTAGCTCCCAAAATTCAGCAAAGTACAGGTTTTTGCTCCAAAATGTAGCAAATAACAAGGAACAGTGCCCCAGACTGAAAAACAACAAAAATCAGAACCCATATATCATATATATATATATATATTATAATATATACATATATATTATATATATAATATATATTTATAATATAATATATATTTATACTATATATATTATATATAATATATATATATATATATATATTATATATATATATTATATATATATTATATATATTATATATATATATGCGCCCCCTCAAACATAAGCCTCTTTTGCCGGTCATCCTGGAGAACATCTCAGGCCTGGCAGGCCGGACAACACCGGCAGCAGCAAAATGGTCGTGGCTACGAGGCGTTGTAACCGGGGGAAATAATGGGAAGATGGGCAAAGGTATCCACATATATGGAAAAATAAGCACTATTAGAATGATATAGAACATTATAAACATATTGCCAAAAAACACTATATGGAAGAATATGGGGATGAAGTTGAAATATGGGGTAGATGTTGAACATGAATGTTTAAGCGATTTAAGCTATTCAAAACAGTGATTTGTTGCTGGTCTCCAATGAACATGTGCTGTTGTTTTCAAGGGGCTTGAAACCACCGACCAGAAAATAGTGATACAATGGAATATAAACGCCGATATTAACGGATATAGAATAATACATTATATTATAGTACTCATTTACTCATTTATATATATACACATGTGGCTGATAGAAGCCAAAACAGACTGTCGGTTTGTTGAAATATACACTGGAAGTTTAATATGATTCTGAGGTTTCAAATGACGACAATCAAAGGATTTTTGGGGTACCCATGAACGTTGCATAGGGTGCCCTACCCCCACAGTTACAAGTAAAATTAATAACCCTCTTGAAATATAGTTATAATTATATCTACAATAAACAGTATAGTTAAGCTAGTTATAAACCAACTTATCTGTCTAGGGGAGCCACCTTGTAATTTCAAGTATGAAATGGAGAATTGTTGATTTGCCCAAGGGCCCACGTTGCACGAATAGAGTACCCGATCTCCAAGCTTGAGGATGCGTTTCTTTGTTTATTGGCTTGCAGAAAGATCCTAAGAAAAAAATATCAATCAACTATTTCCATGAGTCCATATTTCATATCGATGATGTAGTTGGATATGCCCAGCATCCACCACGTTCTAGTTGGGTCCAACATCATCTTGGAATTAGCTTCGTCGCAGGAGCAACCTCGAAACGATTGGCTGCTCAGCTCGCACGATGATTGGCTGGTTCCCGAACTTCCAGCTACACCACGACAGAGCTTGGTTATCCTGTTCAGCTGATAACTTACAAATACTGTATGTGTTTTTCCCTACATATGAGCCCACAAAATGTTTTTAGACTAAACATGATATGTTTTAGACGTTCTTGAGATTTGATGACTTTCCATTTCTAAACCTTGGTTGAACTTTGCTCGACAACCGAAGACAATAAACATAGAAACAAACACATTTCAATTTTTGGTTGAACAAAAAAACAAACACAATTAGAATCATGGAATAGCAAGATCGTGCATTATGTTTGATTCTTTTCATTGCCATGTGACAGCAGGATTCCCAGGTTATCACCAGCCAAATGCACCTTGGAAATCTGACCTTGCCCAAATCAAGATGCTCATTTCCAGAGTTTGTCTTAGCTAATAGTCCAAGCCTCCAAGCCTTGGTTATCGAGATGATATCTACCTCAGATTTTGCTGTCTCTTTTTTCTGGCGGAATTGAATCAAACTCGTCCCGCTGTCACTATACATGATGGCAAGGATTGGGAGAACCACACCAAAGTTAATTTTTTTCAGGTTTGTGAATTACTATTAGTACGGGCAAACCCCTCCGTTTGCCCCCGCCGACGTCCACAACGTGTCCGAACATCAAACAAGACTGTGTTTTGTGGGACAAAATGCACATGTCCACGATCATGGCGTTCATCTTGCAACGTACAGCTTAGCCACCTGTGCGTTGAATGTTACATCATCATCATCATCATCATCATCATCATCAGCATCACCATCATCATCATCATCATCACCACCATCACCATCACCATCACGATCACCATCACGATCACCATCACCATCACCATCACCATCACCATCATCATCATCATCATCATCACCATCACCATCATCATCATCATCACCATCATCATCATCATCATCATCATCCTCATCAATAACCCTAAACCCTAAACTCCTTGAACATTCCCCTGAATATAATGTTTAACGGGGGTGGAGATTTGATGAGTCCCTGGAAACTGTGTTGAAACATCTTTAAGATTCCATTGAATATAAAATTTAACACGGGTGGGGCTTTGATGATTCCCTAAAAACTCTTTTGGAATCATCTTTAAGATTCCCTTGCATCAACATCCTTTGAACCCCCTGAAAAGTTGTGTGGGCGAAGGGGGCGGGGGGGGGGGTTGTGCGTATTAGTACTATCATGATAAATATTAGTACTCTTATATACATTGACATTGAGCCACAACTGTTTGAATATTTCCATGCAGCCAGCTGAATCTTTCGAGGTCTCCACAACGTGAAGTTTGGGGCAATGGAGGTGCCGCTGGTGCCCTTTCATCACGTGCTGGTCATATCAGTGGGGAAACATGGGGAAAGGTAGAGTGGGGATAGTGGGGGTATGAATTCACCAAACATAGTAGTGATATGTAGTGATCCTAGTGCTTTTAAAGGTGTATATGAGATATAAATGAGATGTATGTTCTAACTATATCATTGAATGTCATTGAATATCATTGAATTCCACGGTAACAGTGGGGAGTATGAACACCATAAACATGAAAATATTACAGTAGATGAGTTTAAATTATATTAGCAGCTGCAGCACATATTAGCCATGTTCAGGTTAGTGAACTATAATGTGTGCGTGTTTTTTTCCCGACAACATTTGTGTAACAAGCAGTATTCCTGATATAGGTGGTGTCATAAACCTTGTGATATTGTTGGATATGGAATCGGAGTCAAGCTACGAACACAACGAACACATTGGCATTTTTTGGGCCTTCCGGAGCATCCTTGCATACGATCCAGGAACTGGCACCTATTTTGTAACCCTGGTGGAAGTGTGGAAGCAAAGAGTCTAAGAGGAACAGCGTTTCAAATAATGTCTGAAGAATTTCTCACAAGCGTGTTCAAGTGTTCTGGAACATTGAACATCAAATAATTGTCCAAATTCTCCGATGTCGAAGGTTTTTGGCTAAACGGTCTGAACACTTCCAGATTCCAATCCCCCAAAAAACCGGCAGGTTGGGATGGGTGGTCCGAGACTTAGAAAGGCCGAAAGGTCCCGAGAGTTTTCTTTGATCAACCTCACTGGTTGACCCGACAATTTCTATTGTGATTTGTGATTCTACGGCGGAATCCATCCCACTATTTCCAAAAAAAACTTGATGAGAATGCATTAGACACTATTAGACAATGAGGCAGCAACATGCAGCCAGGTATTTGGGTGCAACTAGAAGCATCAACCTGGTGGTATCTTTTTGAAGACGTTCTGCCATTGTTCTGATCAATTTTTTCAAGACCACTGGCTCCAATTTTGACACCTTGATGACCTACCGAGGCAACAGAAAGAGACCATGCACATGGTCAATAGCGCCTGGATGTTTCAGGACCTACCACCGGTGGAGATCGACTTGCATGGAATAGTCTGCCCATATCAGAAAAGTTTGACTCTTTTGTCTCACATGTGTTTGTTGGATGTCATGCTGATGTCACATGCTTTACAGGGTTGAAACCAGTTTCCGAATGAATGGCTTGTGTTGACAATTGAGTTGAGTAGTGTAGGCAAAGCGGCTTTCCAGGTTTGAGTCGTTTGGAATGCTTTGGTGGAGAATCAGCCCAGGGTAAAGTTACCAACTCTCTTTGGTTGCCTGTTTGGTGGGTGGCTTTAAACAAGTACAACTTACAGTATGTTTTATGCTGACTATGCTCCAACATGAGATCACACTCCCAGCTTTCAACTCTTTTTAAACGTTTTTTTGTTTTTTTAATATATTATATATATAGTAGAAACCAACATAAACCAACCAATTCATCAGCACATCCGTTATGACCGTCCTCAGGCGGGCATGAGTCCGACGCTCAGTCCGAACTCACCATAGATCTGGCTCAGTGTCAAGGATGGTTTGCCCCCAGGTATTCAAACATGGCCAGCTATCAAATCCCACATCCCCAAAAAACATGATAACGATGGGCATATATATATATACATTATCATTATATTATATTATATATATTATATGTTTATTATATTTTTTATTATATTATGTTAAACTATATTATATTATATTAGATTTTATTTTTATTTTTGTATTATATATATATTATAGGGGGACATCATCTATAATATTGATAACTGGGTGCTGTTTCAGATTTTCCAGTGCCATGTTTGATTGCCGAAGAGTATTGGAAATCATTCCGAGAAATGGCCATGTGTGGGACTTGGACGGACTTTCCCAGATGTTATAGTTCCTAATTGCACTTGGCTTTCAGACGAGGTATTTTGATGCCAATTAGACTGCAGATCTAAGAGTGAGCTGCACACTTACATATATATATGATTATATATATACATTATAACAGCATCAGTTAGGTTTGATAGAATTTACATGTTTTTTTCCGGAAAAGTCCATCTGTCAGCACTGACCATGCAATTGGTCGTGGCTGAGTAGGTGGGATGGCGAGAAACTACCCAGGGCCAACTCCAGGGGCCCCACTACCTCAACCAGGACAAAACTCCTGTGTTTCACACTCCCAACACGGGATAGACCTGGTAGATAGCCAGGGTCTCTGAGTTGATCTTACCATGTTTAGACCCATTCGATTTTACCATGTTTTCCCATCTTCATGGTTGGCTACATCCCCGTACATCCCCATTATTGTTTTGAAATCTCCCCATGTCATGTTGGTTTAAATCGTTGCATCCACTTCGATTGCTTCAAGTTGATGAAATCTCAATGTTTATCCATTCAATCTCATACTTGTTGTCCGATCTCCCCTTATTTTTCTTGATGAAATTCCCATATCATCCCATGTTTACCTATATTGTAAAAAAAACATAGATGTTTTCTCATATGCGTCAAAATTAAAGACCTGGGGGACATTGATTTACATATAATATGTGTATAATTGTTTTTATAAAAACTCTATCCAATAATTGGGGTACCCAATTTCGAGCATTGCTTATCCATTTACCATGTTATACCTAAGATTTCCATAGATTCTATAGTATCCTAGATGTTCTCCCATATTCTCAATTTTGACCCATATGTATTTCCATGTTCATCCGTTTTTGCCTAAGATTGCCATAGATTTCACAAGAAAATCCGGGAAATCTATGGAAATCTCCCATATGGAGGTTTCCTGAAATAGGGCTAACCCCTGTTCATCATCCATTTTAAAGGTGGAGTTTCACAAACCATTAAGCCATCCATATTTTAGTAGGGTTACCCTCTGGTAAACTGTCCCATCACTATGGAAAATCACCATTTTTCATGGGAAAACTCACTATTTCTATGGCCATTTTCAATAGCTATGTGGCTGTTTACCAGAGGGTACCCCATGATTTAGGAAATCTCCATGACTTTCCACCGTTGATCCTAGGTCCAATGCCGGTGGGTGCCGTGGATTGGGCCCCTCCGGCGGGAGACGGTGGAGGCTACGACCAAAGCTACGAGAACTACGATGCTGGAGGCTACGGAGGCCGTGTCAACTGGGATACGGAGATGGGGATTAAGTATCCCATAGGATCCATGTATGGTATATATGCTAACATTTACCATCAATATACCCCAAATGTTAGCATATATACCATACATGGATCCTATGGGTATGGTTGATATATGTTGATATAACATATAAATGGATTATATAACTGGTTTAAAAAAACTGGTTTATAAAGCTATGTGAATGATGTTAATGACATCATAGCCTTTTACGTTTCCAGGCCTACTCGTGTTGCTGCAAGACCTGTACACCGGACACTTTACAGGACAACTTTATGTTTGGTGTAAAAGTGTGTATACAAACTATCATAGTTTCTGGTGAGATTTCACTTAAAACAGTTGATGAATGGCACAGCGATTCTGTGGACATCCGCAGCACCATCCGCTCCCACAACATGGCTTGGGGGTTTCATAGCCCAACAGCCCACACTCATTCACTGCTTAAATTGCAAGGTTATATCCCATATGAATATGTATGTATATTCATACTTATATATATATAATATAGCTAGATCATGTTGTATGGTCATTGCCAACTGAGCAACTGGGATTCGCATCCAAAGAATCCAAGCAGGATGCATGTATCTAAGGATATATGTATTTGTACACATATTTAATCAGTTTTAATCATATTTATATAATATACATTGTTATATATATACATATATATATATATTGTGTTATAAGTTTCGGTTTGCTCGGTATCTGAGCGGTGCATTCGCTGTGGGAATCTGTAGACTCGAGACCCTAACTGATGCGTTGTACCTCTACGGTGGCAAACCGTTACCTTCTCAATTTGACATGTTTACATGTCAACCTGTGCATTTCAAGCAATGCTGGTGGATCCAAGCACTGAACTTCTGAACTTTTCACATCTATATATCAATTCATATTGTCATATCAGTGTACATATATATAATATTTTATAATATAATTTAATTTAATATTTAATAATATATATATATATATGTATATATAATACAACATATATCTAAAAAGTAGGTGCATGATATCATATATAGTGTTTTATCTCATAGATTCTCATAGCTATAGACATGCGTGGTATATGGTATGGGTCTGAGCTTGCCAGGAAACCGCTGGGTGCGTACTGGCAACAGCAAAGGTGCGCAGGGATGTAATGTAGACTGTTATGTATTTGGGTGTCCATCGTGCAGGCGGTCACCCTCCTTGAAGGCTTCGCAGGTTACCCCGAGGGGTCCTAAAATGACAAGAGCCAATACTGAGGCTATCCGGTGTATCCCATGGGGGAAGAGATGATGTCAATTTCACCATGGTGGATTTTGCGTCAGCAGTTCCTTTGCTTTAGAATCAGCTTGGTTGAGTCTGTACTGACGTATGCATAAGACACTCGTTTTTTCGCATTTGCTTGATGCCTGGCTTACTCACTGGCACAATCAATGTCCTACTCTATTTGGAGACACTCTTTATTTGCCAGAGGATTGTCATTCACTTCGATGCTTTTAATTTAACTTCAAGACATGCAAACCAACCGAACCAGAAGCCATATGGTGCTCGCTATGCAGTGCCCCAATGACCATGAGGGCAGCACCATGCCGAAGCGCGCCACTGCGCAGACCCGGGGCTACATCTGTTAGGGAAGGCCTATTGACCAGCGCAGAGTGACTTTGGATGGGTACTGTATGTTTAGTTGACTTTTCCACAGCTGCTGGGACTATTTTCTAAATTAGACTAGCGTAAACTGCTGGACATGACTGGGAGAATATGTATATAGGAACAGAGTGATAACAGGTATGAACTGAAACAGGTGCTGTTGCAGTCAAAGGAGGCGCAGCAAAGGCAAAGAAGTGAACGCTTCGATTGATGTGCTTCAAATCAAAACTTCTCAACCATCATCTCAACATAATTTATCCATTATCCAATTAATAACCACATTATATCCAATAGTTTAGTTGATATATCTCCATTATATTTAGATTAGTTTATTTGATATATCTCCATTATATCCCTATTTATCCCCATATGCCGTGTTACGTTTTACATGGCGCGTCCTCGTTGGAGGTGCAAGGCCTGCATGGCCTGCATGGCGCGACGCGCTCCAGCTGCTAGGCGGGACCCCCAGTCATCCAAGCCCCGTTTTAGTGTTGAAACAACCCTTTGGTGACTTGGGAAATTTGGGAAATCCCCCATGACTTGGGAAACAAATCATTTCTTGGGAATTCATGTGATTGAAATGTTCCGTACGTTTAAGGAATCTTTGGAATATATTGCTGGAATCCAGTTCATAAGCACCGGCAAACTTCATAGATGATCCCTAGATACAGCCAGCATTAAACATATGATCCGAGTTTGGCATGCCCGAACAGTCGCTTCACCCCTTCAAAGGTGCTATGATTAGTATATGCAATGCAAATGGAAACAGTTGCACAATCACTGTACAATTAGTTCTAGGATTACGTCCTCTCATAGGGGTGTAACAAGAGTCTGATGGGGATAAGTTTTCACCGATCGGTTCAGAAAGGCGCCCCCCCCAGTTGTAAGTTGGTTTATATATATAATAACAATTTAAGTATACATCTAATTACATGAACATGTTATATCATCTACTTTTAGACCATTAATCCAAGTCGCATTGATTATAAACCAATTTATCTATCTAGGGAGGCCCCTTTCTGTATCTATATCGGCGTTGCATCCTTTTCTCAAGTGTAAAGACATGAAACACTGATCATGATAATCATCCCTTAGGGGAAGACAATTATGGGGATGCTTATGAAGGTTCAGCGCATGTGCAATTCTGAAATCTGAAATTGCTACTTGGAGGGTCACCTTGCTTGGAAGCCGGTTAGTAAGTGTGGTTGTAAGTTTATCAATAATATTATCAATTACACACGGGATAACCAAATTTGAATTAGGGGTTTTGTGAATGTTGCTAAGTGGGGTGGCTCTCGTGACTGACCGCAACTTGAGGTGCACTTTCCAGACACGGAATTCAGAGCAGAACAACAAGCCCTTGGGCGGCTCAGAAACAGCAGCTTGTCAAGCACTGGCATCACTGGCAGGTAACACTTCAATGTTGGCTGCTGGTGTACTTGGCCCATGGATCAAGGTGCTGATGGTGATGTTTGTCCCTTTCCATGTTTTTCTCACTGAGACATTTCCCTCGGAGAGCGCATTGGTTGGTGTTTGCAATAATGGATGGTTGATTAGCAGTAGACCAAGGATATCGAGGTAGCAATGTTTAACAAGGAAGTATCTAAGACCCTCTCAGGGATGTGGACAAGCTCTTGATGCCTTAAATCAGTCAATAAGGGCCTTTGTAATGGCCTTGGTATCGTTGCATTTACAGTGTATAAACTCATAGCATGCAGAGAAAACACATGACCGCTTGGCGGCCTTCAACATGAGAGTGTTTAATCTCTTTGGGTGGGATGATCAATTCCATCTGACGAATTGTTTTGGAATGCTTTGACGTCACACAATTTAGTTGATGTCCAGGCATGTGGTCATGGCCACTTGCATGTGGTCTCGTGACTTTTGAATGATGCTTTTTTTGACACATGTTAATGAAGGCCCCTTTTCTTTCTTCAAGAGTCAGACTGATGGGAACCGTCTCAGGCAACATTCTACCCTCATCAGCTACAACGTACCTTGGAACCGGTAGATTTGCTGCGATTTGCCACATGGAGTTTGGCATTTTTGCTATGCTTTATACATGCGTAGCATATATTCAGATATACTGTATATGTATCATAATAATATGACTATCATTGTATATGAAACTGAATTGTCTAATATATCATGATATTTATATAGGTATGTTTATGTGTGTATATATATATATATTTACATAACATGTCAAAGTGTTTCCGAGGCAGCCTTGGCTGTCTATGCCAAAATCTCCTGGCCACGGGCGCAAGTTCTCCTGACTCAACTCGTTCCCTGGCAGCGTCGGCAAGAGCAACTGGACACTGCTGGCTGCTGGCTTCTGGCAGTTTGATAAACAATAGGGTATATAAAGGGGCTATCAGTTGCATTTTTGTTCAAGCCATTACCTCTAGGACAGCAGGTTAGATTACACGTTTGTAAGATGACGTTGTTGCTCCAGGGATGTTTGTTGCATGGTTGTGCTGACACGTGATCAGGAAAAGCTGGCGACGTTGCGGGCAGATGTTATCACTTACAGCAGCCAAGCTTGCAGAGAAAACCTCCAGCATGAAAAGAGACTAAGGACCAAACATTGAAAGGGAAACCATGAAAGATTGCTTCAACGTTGAACTGCCTCAATTTGGGAAAACTATATCTTTTATCATATTGTGATTTCGGTCATGGCTCAACCACCGGCCAGTAAAGAAATGTGGCTCTCTTGAATCTTGAACCACAAAAGTAATTCAATCTGCCGAGGGTAAATCTACCGGCATATCTCCATGTCTATATAGATGATGTTCACTTTCAAGAGTGGCGGTCTTCCGACCCACCATGTCTAATTTTTGGAAAGTGTTTCTTGGACATTTGAGAGGAACTTCATTTACGTTCCAAAATTCGTACAATTAAGATATATTAAGATGACAATTCCCAATAATCCAGATTGGTTTATGGTTTGTCTGAAAATAGGATATCTCTAAACTCTTAACGGTTTCCCAATGAAAACTGCCCACAGTCTGAGGGTCCAAGATTCTTGAGATCTGATCTTTCCGGTTTCAGCAGGTACGCTGATGGGTGCCGCCTCCTGGCAGCAAAGCATGACTTTTCTGCGCCATTTGAGGAGACAGGACAGGCTGACAGATGTGCGGCCACTAAATCCGAAGAGAAGTTTCACCCCAATTCTTTCTCTCCCAACCAACTTTTAAATAGTACCTCTGGTATTGGGACCCGGAAATCAACGAATCCAACACAAAACTGTGAATTGTAGGGGCTTACTTAAACATCAGGGGGAAGAGATTAGATGGGTTTGTCTGGTTTATAGCAGTTTCAAGACTATTAAGGGCGATGGTGATGATAAACCACTGGATTTAGGGGTCTCCCATGTTTTGCACAAACTCATACTGTAGACATGTTGAAAATTCCGACCCGTGAGCACATAATTCACAAGATCCCGGTACTAGTAGAAGTATATTTTATTTTGTTGGCTTCTAGGGGAGTTTTGCGCATACGACGTAAACAAATTGCTTGCTGTGGCACATTTGTTTTGCTTTGCTGCTGTTGGAGACGCGCTCATGCTTCATATGTTTTTGGCCAAAAAACCACTGCACATGACATGCTTGACAAATGATGGTTAGTTCATGGTTGATATTATATAGTTATTGCGATGCCTGGTTTATTGGAGGTCAGAGTCACAGGGACATTCATTCTATCAACCAATGAGTATCACGGGATGGGATAGGTTGAGTAGGATGAAACAAAGAATCAACAGACAGGTCTTTCACCATGGTTTCAACATGTGGCTTCCTATCGTTTTCTCCACACATGGGAGGATATTCCATTCACACTCCTACATGCTTTGAAATAATGATCAACCCATGAATTTTCGAGGAACATAGCTCTATGTTCAGACAGCCCACATGTTCCACCCACACAAATGGGGCAAATTCTGGCAACAGGATGTGGAACCTACCATCGTGACCTTGAACTCAGTCATCAGCGACATCGCCGTGCGAACCGTCATTGAAGGAGACAGGTGTCAACATGTTTTAGTCAATCTATCTGGATAAGTCCATATCGATCTCCCTCTCTCTCTCTAATCATACTATACCGAACATATTATATATATATATTTGTTTATATATATGTACGTACAGACAGATCACCGGGACGCTACCCCAAACACACACACACAACCTCAGAGGAGTGTAATAGTCCTCGATCCAGCTCTTCGCGAATTGAAGGAACTCTTTTTGCTGGGTGTCCAAGATAAGTCAATACAAATCATAGATTGATGAATCATGGTGAATCGTCCTATCCCAATGATTTTATTGATTCCGATTTATTTCTGTATGTATATATATATAATTATATATACATGTATGTATGTACATTATATATATATATATATATACATACACATGCAGTCATTGTGGGACAAGCTATTGCTGTTGGCCATTGCAGTATCCCGTTGTTGTTGATCATATCCTGAAATACAAACAATTTACCACCAGATTTTCCACTGATATCCACTCCTGTTAGCGATTACATGCAAATCGTTCACAGGAGCAGCTGTTGGTTGTTCCCAATATGTAATAAGAGAGGATGGACATCCATTTGTGAATAGGGATTGTAGCAATCGCTGCATCAGCAATTCTACTACCTAGACAATCCTCCCCCAAATATGCAATGTTCTAAAGCTTCATTTCGCAAATTTTGGAGACATTGTAGGTATTTGTACTTGTAGGTGTAGAGATCCCCCAACGGGAGACAAGTTGGAAACAAATAAATTATAGTTACCTCATGATTTCCACGTTTCCAGTTCTATCTATTTTGGCGGTTGCTAGACAACTCATTAGGGAATCTCACATCCTTCATTGATGATATTGATGGTAGAAAGCAGGGTTGCCTAAAATGCCTTCCTTGTTTCATCAATCCATTGAATAACACATGGCTGAAACTCCCTTTGTTGATGGTGAAGTTTCATGAATTTTCCTGTTTTACTGTTTCCTGGCGTAGAACGCGAAAGCGAACTCCCAAAATTCGACACCGGTTTTCTGAAAAGCTCGAACGCCGGTCACCGTTGAGGTCGAGCTGGAAATCTGCTGTGAGCTGTTTGAGTCAGCTGAAGTCCGGAGATTTAGAACCCACGGTGGTGACCTGTGTCTTGGCGGGTGCCGAATACCATGGAGATCTGGATCTAGGTATAGCATACCCTGAGTCATAGATGCCGAAAAGCAGGAATTTCATGGAATTTCTTGGAACTGATGAAGAAAACATCATGTGTCCATGTGTAATATCATGGAAACACTGTTCGGCATCTGTTTGGAGGCTTACTATACTCTAATGATTGTTTTTTTTGGATGTATAATGATGTATGTATATATATATACATAAATATAGGGATATCATGGGAAGCAGGAGGCCAAAATGATTGGCAAATGACCTGGACATATCCGGGAAATGATTTGGCACTTTCAGCATCAAAAAGCATTGGAACTAGCAAGGAAAATGTGATCTCAACTTGAACCAAACACAGTGTGGATTTGTTCAATCACAGCTGGATTTGAGGAAGAGGGATTTCCTGATTTACAGTGGCAATGTGCTTTGAGGTGAACCTTTGTGACCCTATCACAGGTCGCCCAACTGTGACCAACAATCGATATGTTTGTAGTCAGTTGAGTTTGGAAACTAAAAATCCAAAGCATCATTGGGGGGGCCAGAGTTGCATGAATTGTTGGGGAACAACACCTCTTACACCCATTTTTCCGGTGGTTGTTGAGATGAACATCCATCAGCTGGGTGCACCAGGCAGTTCCCTTGTGTCCGGCGGCCCATCCTCGCTGTCCTCGGCGCAATGGAGGAAGTGCTTGGAGCTTGGAAGTCTTGCACGACAGCAAGAAATCGAGGTCAACGTGGTTCTGATGTAGCTTGGACTTGGTGAGATCTGGGTTTGTTCATAAAAGGTGATTTTTGAAGATGATAATTGTATATATATATATATGTGTATTTAATTGTAGGATGTTAGCTTTGAATACACAATGGGGGTCTACAAAAAAAAATGTTCTTAGCTGAAGATGGTTCTGTCCATGTGGCATACCCCCAAATGGCCGTCAACCAGTAGAAAATTAGGGCCTTAGGCTTAGCACATGTGAAAAATCAATCGCCTGTGCCTACCAGAATCATCCCGAACATATTCCCACACAAATATGTATATATATATATATATCATATATCATATATATATATATATTATTTTTTTTTTATCTAGCTAGCTATCTATCTATGTATAATATATAATTAACGTGCATTATTTATTATATTACTGTATAGTATATGTATGTCAAAGTTGAGTTGAAACAGACCTGGACTTCCCGGATCGATCGACATTTCCCCGGCTGCTACCCCTATAAACTATAGGAGCGGCCTCCTGCACCGTGTGGGCGTCGTGTGGTCACAGACGCTGCAGCTGTTGAAGCAGATGGAGATGGACGAAGTACCAGCAGATCTGCAGAGCTTCAGCGTAGCTTGGCCTTTTTTTTGTCGAAAAATGGTGGATCTTGTGCCAAAGTTGCCAAGTTGTGGCTTTTGTAAGATACTTTCGCTGCCATTCTATTCTTTGGTTGAGAAACTCAGAAGAAATCAACCACACAAAAATGGGCGAGAACCAAAAACGCTCACCAAAAAAGGCACACTGGTTCACAGGGGGCTCTTGGGTTTTGGTCTAGGAGTCTATGACATCGGTGAAGGATGCAACCTTTGCAATCCATGAGGTGATTCAATGGCCGGTACCCTGTGCCAAGCACAGACAGCATGTGCACTCTGTGCCATATCAAAATATGTGTGTGCTCAAAATGCATGAACACCATGAGCATGCGAACAAGGCATCAAGAGTCCACAATATATATATATATAGATATACACACATACATTTGGGTCAATTGTAACGACCTCACTGCGACCTCACTGGAATCATGGTTAATAAGGGAAATCATCCCCAGAATGGCTTTAATTCAGGTTAGTGAAATATTTTCATTTACCCAGATACATGGTCACCGCCCCTAGCCGCTTCCTCCCTCTAACCTGACATGAGCTTCAACTTGTCATGACTTGACCATCTCTCCGCCAAAAATAATCACTTCCAATGTAAACCCCTGATCTGTTTCATCTACTCACCAAAATACACCATGTCATTAAACCGGGAAAAAAAAAACATCATGTTTCGGTTCGGTTCGGCCTTTCAGACTCTCCAAGGACATAACAGGACATAATCCAAGAATTCTGCATCTCTCCTAACATTCTCAAACATCTGCATCGCTTTGAAGTTTGTTTTCAAAGCAACAATTTCCTCTATATGCAATATGCAGCAGCAGTTTTATATATTCAAATGGTATGACATTTCTTGCATAAAGTGGCACCATGTTGTACACTATCTCTACATAAAGGAACTTATGTTTTTGACAGACATATATGATTACTTTCAAACAGACTTATAGCCCATAGCCGTGCAATGCAAAATTATTTTAATAACGTAGATTATATGCTTGAAGGGGGACAGCATTATTTTGGAATGGAATCCTTTGAGTACCCATGTCAAATGACTATGAACAATGGTATTTCTTAAAGGTGCAACTATGTGCAAAGTTTCCTTCACAAAGGAGTGAATTATATATAATATATAGAACAATTCTCATTATTGGATGCAACAATGCAAAGGAGCAATACTACGATATATATATATATATTTATTTTTATTTATTTATTTTTAAAAACAAACAAACTGTGCTTTGAGATCCCCTCTTTGTGCTACATGTATTTTTGTTATTTTAAGAACCAGGTTATCAATGTATAGTTGTGTTATGTAATATGGTTTTCCACATAAGTGAAATACTGGAACAAACCAAACATTTTTTTTTTTTGCAGGGGTGAAACCTGTCTTAAACCAATTGATATGCAGGACAAAAATGAAGGGTAGCCTGATTTTCAAAAGAACGTATTGCATATTGGCACACATGATATTATTTTGCAAGAATGTTGTTTTTTGTTTCAAGGAAATATATTGTTTCAAGGCAAATATTTAGTTTTGAAGAAATATACTTAGAGGATGCTAAAAGGTTGTATTGCATATGTCCACACATTGTTTACTGCAAGAATATGGTTTCTTGTTGAAGAAACATCCTATCTTGAAGACAGATTGCAATCTGCAAGCAGCATTTTCCTTTAACAATAACAATTTTCTGTTTCAATGAATGCTGCAATGTGCACTGACTGACCATTGTTTTTTTTTGAGGTTGGGCCCAAAACATGATTGAACGTGCTGTTTTGGTAGGTTCTTGGGGTGGTGAACATATATATATATATACACATATGTATATCTATCTATCATACTTAAATAAATCTTGCTATGATGATATAGCCCAATCCATGCTGTTTTGCCTGTGCACCACAGGGCTGTTTTTTTTTCAAGGCCGCCATCAGCAGCTGCAGACCTCAAGTGGCTTTGCGGCTGCTGGATGCCTTAGCTGTGAGGACGGATGGATTTTACCGAACCAAACCTGGGAGATCAGCAAAGTTCGTCAGATCCTTCTGGCACCTCAATGGGACATGGATATTTCTGTCCAAAAGAGACCTAAATCTCAATCACATTGTTTGTTTTTCAAATGATTGGACAACACATGTTTTGTCCAAAAGTATTTAGGCGAAGAGGTGCGACTTTTTGCATGGTCAAGGGAGCACAACTTTCAAGAAACTCGAAACTCTTAAATATGGGTGACTCACATTGATCTAAGAACCTCGTTTCAAACTGCTAAAGGTTTTTCATTGTTTTTTTCCAGGATATTTCAGCTTCCACACCCCAGATGTTCACACCCTAGGGGGTTACAGCCCAACCTCGTCACGTACAACGCCACCGTCACTCGGCCTTGCGGGTTGATTGCTGTGGTTGTGAAGATGTTGTTTTCTGTTGTTTTTCTAGATTCATGTTGAAGATGTTGTTTTCATGTGTTTTCATGTTGTTTTCATATTCATATTTGAGTTCTAGATCAATGTGAAGATGTTGCTTGTTTTTGTTCATTGCTAGGTTCTGATGCTGATGCAAGGTCAACATATTGGAGGATACATGGCCTAGATTCAGGCTGGCTGGTGTAAGACTCAGAGGTAGGTACCCATCATCATTTATTTATGAATTCAGATCCTCATATTTATATTATCCCATGTGATATCCACATGTGCCGGATATTGTCAGTGCAATCGACGAACTATATGTTAATGAATCTAAGAAACAAAACCAGATGTCGAACATGGAATATGGGGAACCCAGTTTACTAATCCAGTTATCACCAGATTTATTTCTCAGCTCACCAGTTATTATCCATGTTTATCTCAACTGGTGAATATGGGGAAAAACACGCACAGACAGAGAAGGTCACCCTAAATAGCCCTGATAAAACACGGGATTTTTTTAATTAAACCTAGCCTACAACCACTGATCATGTACAATAAGCTACCAGTAGTTGATGCTAGTTGTCACATTGTTTTGTAAACCAGTGGGACAATCATAAGCTAGGTGTCACAAGGTTGTATAACTCAGTGGGATAATCACCAGCCAGTTGTTACAATGACATAACGTACCATCAAGGTTCAGCCGTTGGATTTTATGTGTATTGTTTCCATTTGTTTACCACAAACTTCGCCATGTATTTCCTTAAATCACCATGAATCACTAGTTTGTAAATCACCACAAATCATAAATCACCACAAATCACCATAGATCAGCCATGTTTACACCTCAGGCGTTCATCATGTAATCAGGTCAGCAGCTGTGAACGCTCCTGGCCCTTGGCGATTGCCGTGTTGCAGCGATTGCAGCGGCAGCTGCGGCCCAACGTCATCACGTGACCTTTTCGGTGGACTTGCTGAATTCACCATGGATTAAGTATGGTTTATGGGTAGGATATATATATATATAATATAATATATATATATATTAATATATATATATATATTCATATATATATATATAACTTAACTATGATATAAGTATAGTTAGTTGATGTTAATTGGATATAACTTAACTATGATATATCTATGTTAATTGGATATAACTTAACTATTCATAGTAGTGTGATTGAACATTGGGGAATTGCCCCTGCACATGGCCGTGTTCGTCATTTTCATACGGATAAAGTATCAACCTTGGGGGGTATGATATGTTCACACAAGCCATATGGGGAAACCTAAATACAATTGAACATATGTGGAGTTTTCTTTGGATTGGAAATTTTGATGTGATACCGTTTTATGTTGATATGGTTGATCAGACATGATCCATTTTTTTGGAGGATACTACACCATTGTCGCACTGGCCCTGCTCGTAGAGCCACCTTGCACTCAACTTGCCGTTAAAACAAAAAAACACAGTCCTCGAACAAACTTTCAGGTGTCCCGGGTGTGTATGTCGTATATCTGTTCCATTCTTATCCATTCTGATTCAAAATTCTATGGAGATCTATGGAGTATAGTACAGTTTATTCATCTGGATATGTCTGGTGAATTGTGAGATGGGAACCACAGTTTCCCCAAACTCTGAGGACCAATAAACCTCCAAGGCCTGGGAGAAACTTGCCGGCGATGTCCAAGGGGATGGGTTTAAGGTATCCACATAGAAAACAGTACCTTTACCAATCTAAACCATGATGTTTATGGTGGAATCTAAACACGTACTAAACCAATCGAAACTATGGAGTTTACTCAGTTTCCTCCACATCTAGGGCTTTCAACTCTGACCCCAGCGTAGCCCGCGTTTCTTGCACCGCGCGAGTTGGCAAGATTGGGCGGCGCAATGCGCCAGGTACAATTCTGCCATCAAGTCTTGTGAGAACACTGGACATTGGACGGTGTCAATGGAATTGCTACGCTTGTTGAAGAAGGACTGCGGTGACCTTCTGCTGATGGTGTTTTTTTTGATGTTGTTTATTTGTTTTTATACACTATTTCTTTTTTTTTAATATATGTGTTATATATATGTATGATATGTATAGAGTAGAACAATAAATATATTGTTAGAGTGGTGTGTGACCTTCTCTCATCGTCTCATCTTCAGGGATCTCTTCATGGGATGACAGGGAGAATTCAATAGGAGAACAATCTGTGAGGCTTGCAAGATCGCGTTCAGAAAAAACGCAAATCACAAGCTGAATTGTGGATGTTTGTGGTAGATATAACGAATTAGTTGGGGTTATAAAGCAACGAAGATCAGGTTTTTTTTGGGCCCCGGTCTTCTGTGGAATTGGATGATCCCAGTGAAGTGCGTTGTTTTTTTAATCCAACTAACAACCACTGACCGCGTGCGTGGCAACGGAAGACTCGATTCATACATTTATAAATATGTACGGTCTATATGTTACATATATCTATATATTATATATACATCATTATTTATGGCAATATATAATTTTACATATACTATATATATACACTAACTAGTGTGTATATAAATATACACTAAGGAATGTATATATATATATATATGTACATACACATACACACTATATGTATACTATATATATGCTAATGCCAGATTTCAGCGATGTCAGGAGGCTCTAGTGCCCAGCGTGGTGACCTACAGCTCCATGATCAGCCGCCCGGGCAGTTCATATGGGGATCATAGGGAAACCATAGGAAAACCATGGGAAAACCATGGGGAAACCACATCCAAGCAGGGAAGTGTTGCATTATGTTGCATGCTTTTATATCTGTTTGCTTGTTCACCTGGGCCCTTTTTTTGTTGGATGTTTTAATTTCACACTTTACACTTTACACTCCACACTCTACACTCCACACTCCACACTCCACACTCTACACTCCACGTTCCACACTCCACACTTTACACTTTACACTCTACTCTTTACACTTTTCGCTTTACTTTCTGCACTCCACACTCTACACTTCACACTTTCCACCCCACACCTTACACTTTACATTCCACACTCCACAATCCCCACGTCACTCTACACACTACATTCCCTACTCAACACTCCACTTTCTTCACGCCCCACACTTTTCAGTCCACCCTCTGCATTCCACAGTCTACAGTGCACTGGTCCGGTAAGAGGGGAAAAAAGTAACACCACGTTTCCCTAGTGTTCTTCTTGGTGATTTCTCCACAGCCATCAGCATCTGCCAGGCACCTTTGAAAAAGCCACCCAGTGGCAACGTGCTCTGCATTTGCTCCGCGTGGCACGTCCTGTGAATGTGGTCACCTTCAGTGCCGCCATTGGGCTGCAGAGCTGAGCTTCGCTGATAGGGCAGTCCATTTTCGACGGAACAAACAAAGTGTATGATGGGGAATACCAGAAATATACATACCCTCTGGTAAACAGCCACATAGCTATGGAAAATCACCATTTTTAATGGGAAAATCCACTATAAATGGTCATTTTCAATAGCTATGTTAGTCATTACCAGAGGGTATGTGGTTGTGTGGCTGAGAATGGGGAATACCCTCCAAATGGACATGTATGATCGACCAGCGGATTTAGACTGATTTTAGGACGACCAACGGTTCAGGAAATATGATTCATTCAAACTTTCGCACAGTCAAACATGGTGATTTAAAAAAAAAATCCTTTTTCAACATTTGGTTGAATGTCAATTGCTCTCGGAATTGGTTGAAGGGACATAAAAACACACTGGACTTGAGATTCAAAAAACACGGTTTCCAGCTTAACAGATGCCCAATACACTAATGGATTGGCTTGGAATGATCCCTTATTTAGAGATAGTTTTCGTACATGTTTCTGTCGATATTCCGTTGAAACCGTGATTTTTTGCCCTGGCCATGGCTGGCCATGGCCATGTCTGGTTCAACCGCTGTTATCTTCAGGCGATCAGTGCTTGTGAGAAGGCTGGTCGATGGCAGCACGCACTGGCATTGTTGGTGGAATTGGACGCCTGGCAGTGCCGTTTTTTTGTGCAGTGTGCATTGGAATCGTAAGTGGTTGATAATCTAAACTCGGGGTTTCAACTGCAATTTTCAACAGGTAAAATGTATAGTAATCTGGTTGGTGGTTTGGAACATTTTTTATTTATTTTTTCCATATATTGGGAATAATAATCCCAACTGACTTTCATATTTTTCAGAGGGGTTGAAACCACCAACCAGTTATCATAATAGCAATAATACTAATCATGAGCATCCTCGTCATCGTCATCATCACACCGTCATTGTCATCATGTTGTTTATGTATCATCACTATTCAATGACTCATGGGTCAATGTTCACGATACTAAAGATAGTGATACAGGAAGGGCCCCCTTAGCTCTAGGCTGGTGTATCACCACCTTTAACTATATCTATACAAATTGTAAACCCCTCCCCTATACACATTATCTCTATATTATATTAGTTAATGCATACTTATACTTGTACTAAATATATATATATAGTCTTTTCAACTCGATATGTATACAAATTGGCTATGGAACTTGTTCGCCCCCCTTTCCTTCTTCCAAAGTTAGGGCAGCGATGCCAACATCGTGGCTTTGAGCGCAGCCATTAGCGCCCTGTCGTCGAAGGCCTGGCGTGGCGCCCAGGATCTCTTCGTGCAGATGTGGCACTGGGGGCTGCAACCGGAGGCGTGGGCAATCGAAAGTGGGGAACGGGGGGATATATAACCAAGATGGCTTTGTTTTAAGGTAGAATGATGATGATAAAATGTTGGGAATCTACTGGGTTATATGTAATGTACATTATATATATTTATAATTATATATTATATTTGCATTCGAAGGCAAATGATGATTTTGCCGTCATTTGTGGAAGTTGTAACCATGAAACATATGGGGATAGAATAGAGAAATGATGAGGGTTGGTCTTTCAGTGATTTGTATAGATGCTTAGATGCATCGAACTACTACTGTAGTCAGACGGTTTTATAAACCAACTAACATAACTGGGGGGACCCTAAGGTACCAGTGGAAATAGAGGGTGAATGGGGAATCCAAGGATTTCTCAAAGATGGGAAAAACATGGAAAAAAACAAATCATCCATTTTGTTGGCCATGTTTAAGGAGGAACCCAGTGATTTTGACCTTCTCCCGTCTAAGTACCCCGAGAAAAAATCCAAAGAGGTTGGAGTCCACCAAAATTTGAGTCTAGAAACTATTCTGATTATTCTGAAGGAATTATCAGATATTATCAGTATGTATTTATAATACATTTATATATATATATATATTAGTGAACTTTCATTGTGATGTGCAGGGAAAAAACGATGTAAACTCCAGTTCCCATGAAACGTGACGCTCTCCCAGCCATTGGGATCGACGGCAGGTCATCACCTACAATGCTCTCTTAGGACCGGCAACGGTGGGGGTTGACCAGAGATGCTAAGAAAAGGTGGAAAAATGATTGTCTCAACAGGGAAATTACCTCTGGTAATTTGTTACATAGCTATGGAAAATTGTGATTTATAGTGGATTTTCCAATTGAAAATGGTGATTTTCCATAGTGATGTTAGTTTACCAGAGGGTACTGGAGATTCATTCTCTGCTCCATAAATCTGGTTTTGTTTAGTTGTTGATGGTTGATTGCCTCGGAAATCTGTAGGGAACTATACCATCTTGGCTGCTTATCCTCCGGTGTGATTAAACATAGCAATTGGAAATCCCCCACTGACTCCGTTGATTTTCCCAGCCACGTTTGATTCCCAGAGGCTATCTGTTCCATAAAGTGATCCTGAAAATAACACTGTATCATGTGGATATTAGATGCCAAAAAAGATTGGGGTATGGAATTGGATGATATATCACTGAATCATTCCAATTACATGTTCAAAAAAGATTGGGTATGGCCCATGGACAAGTCCACATGTAAACGGTCTGGACTCTGCAGTACAGTATGGAAAAGAAATTCCACAGTACCAAGTAGGAGTCCAACCTACCCCCTTGCACCACTGAAAACATAATACATGTATATGAGTGATATGAATCCACAAATACTTGGGAATTATCAGCTTGGTTTTCTCCTCTTTTTATCACCCTCGCGGTTTAGGGGGGTTGGTCCAAACTCGGGTTATACCCAAATCCACTGCAGAACCATCATGTTCACATATATATATATATATGTGTATAATATTACCCATCAAAAAAAACAGCCTGTAAACCAGCTGTTTGATATGTTTCTCTCATACGGTTGATGAATGTTGGTGCTCCCATATCCCATGAAATATGAGAGAACTTACCCTCCGCTAATCAAATGAGGGTGGGATTGCTACATGGGGATGGGTCAAAACTTTTGTACCCCTGGTGAACCTCAGTATAGCTGGGCTGGATGTTCATCCCCTGAAAATTGCGCTTTTAGGTACTGATGCATGGCCACATCTTTGTATATGATTAAACACATTCCATTAACCATTAAGAAAACAAATCAGCATCCCAATCTTAACCATCATTAACCATCATTAACCATCATTAACCCAATAGTATCCCCTTTTTTCTGGGTGCAATCGGTCAATTCTCCAGGAGCATTTTGCCGTTCGGTGCGCTGGCAAGAGGCGCTCTCCCAATGCCACGGCATGACAAACGGCTGCTGTGTGAACGTGGTCACCGTGAACGCTGCAGCCGAGGCGCTTTTCACAACATGGAATACCCTCTGGTAAACTAAGATTGCTATGGAAAACCACATTTTTTTTCATAGGTAAATCAACGAACTAAATGTCCATGTTCAGGAGCTATGTTAATTCACCAGATGGTATGAGGCGGTAGGCAAGGACTTGACTAAAGGATACTAAAGGACTTATCCAAACTGTAGATACTATGCTCAGCAAATTGGTGAAGGACTGAGATTTTGTATGTGGTCAGTTAAGTTGAACTTATTTGGTCAGAAGCGATTCCATTGGTTGTACAATAACCTGACGACCACAAAACGAGTATGACATGGTCGTAGCCGAAGTGGGCACGATTCGAGATTTCCTGGGATTGACACGATGGGCCTATGGGCCATGCTGCACAAGTCGAAACCAAGAGCCAAACTGATTATTAATCAGAATATGGCAGAGATGTTCCCATTGGAATGCTTTCCTGCACCGTGTTGAATGTTTTCCTGCACCGTGTGGGTGGTGATGGTGATGGTCATGATGATGGTCATGATGATGATGGTCATGATGATGATGATGATGATGATGAATAATTATTATAAATGATCAACTTGATCAGCAAGCTCTGAAAGAAAACACTTGAAATTAATTTATAGTCGTGTGATTCTTATCTAGTATCAACATGTTTTTGTGCGGCCATTTTGCCAAGTATGGTCTCACTCATTTGGCGTCTTCTTTTCGCATCGTTTAGGCCTGTGAGAGGGCCCAAAGGACTTTGCCGCTTCAGTGGTTGCTGAGGGAAGTGAATCAACTGACTGAAGCGGACACGGAAGCTCAACGTGTCCAAAAACGGGTGGTCGGTGGTCATTCAGGTAAGGATGGGTTTAAGGGGAAATCCATAGGAAACCATGCATTGCCCCCATGAAATATGATGAAATATGGGTGTTTCCTGTAAAATGTCCCTTGAACTGATCCATTTTATATATTTCAGAGATTCTCCTTGAGAAACCGACCCACAGACAGCAGAAATCCACACTTAACACCACGAACCGGGAAGTGCTTCACAGATTGGGAATCTATCTTGATTTGTCCTGTGAAGTTCAGGAGTTACCATTTTTGTGTAGCTGCGATTAAAGCTAAGATTCCGTCCTTGGCGTGGCCACATGCAGGGTGCAATGTCGGTGGCTACCAGTCAGTATTTGTCTCAAGGGAGGCATTCACAAATTCAGCTTACTTGAACACAGTTCAGCCAATGGCAAGTTGGAATCAATGCCTCACGACTATTTGCGAATCATTGTACCGGGTCTGGCATGAAGTACATGGTCCCTTTCCAAGATTCCAGAACTGAAGCAAATTTCTGTCCAGTTCAGACGGAGCGAAGAAGCTATCCATTTTCATCCATTTTCCCTATTGAATGGGGAGCCAAGAAGCCACTTGGAGTTTCCTAACCGCATGTCTTGACTTCAAATGTGGATTTTAAAGATATAATCCCCAGAAAATGGGACACATATGGGAAAATGGGACTTGAAGCTGTTTCATACCATTTAGTTCCTGTTCTGTTGACAGATAAATGTTGGGAAATTCAACACTGAAGCGGACAGAATCGGATTCATCATACCATGAGCATAGCCTGGGTGTTCTCGGTGGTGGATATTGGAATCTGGAATGCCTTTATCATTATGTATCTAATATACATGTATAATATGTATATATATATATGTATTATTGTTTTATTATTGTTATATTATATTATATTATGTTATGTTATATTATATTATTCTATATTATATATAAATTATGTTTATTATATGAATCACATATATGTCTATAATTGTATATATACATATAATCGTCAACATATGTTTTACATACATAGGATACCAGTATAATATGTGTTTAAGTTTGATTTCGCAACAAACAAAAACAAACTAATTTTGCATGCACTCATTGTGCATGACAGGTTGGGGTGGCGGTAACCGTTGGAATGGAGGCATCAAAGGGCTCTCAGCTTGGGCTGGTTCTGGGTGTGTTGTTTGGGCAGTTCGATCCACAATTTTATCCAGTTGGTATCAACATGAATATGAATTGTAGACATACTTTGTTTGAGTTCGAAATCATCTGATGATATATATATATACATACATAATGATAATAACACTAGTTAATAATAATAATTATTATTATTAATGATTATATATATAATGCTCCCAATCAAGCGCACAGTTGCCAGTGCAGGGAGGAATAGCCGAGAACACCGTTGGGACTGGATGAGCCTCAAGGGCATATCATCCGGGAGCCCCAATGGAAACTGCTTTCGATGTTTTACAGTTTTACCCTCCAAATTTTAACAATCAAGGCAATCAAGGCTTCCAAAATTGGGGTTGTTTTGTTTCTTGAAGCAGGTTTGATAGAGGATGGCATGTGATAGCCAAACAACCCGGAGAGGAGAGGCAGAGCACAGCTCACCTTTCCGGGGAATCGTACGTACATACCTTCCGCTGTTTTTCTGTCGTCAAGGACCCGGCCATAGCTTTTCCAGCCTTTTCCCCACATTTTGCGATGGTCCAGTGATGAAATATGGATGTGTCTACAAATGGGTATTCCCAATACATAGCCATTTTAATGACTCCACTTAGTATGTAGGTTATAGCCTTGGTTGTAAGTGGGATAAGTAGGCTTAATCCACTGAGATAACTAGGGATATAAGCTACTTAGGATTCGTGGGATGAGCCATTCTCAGTAGGAAAACCGTTGATGAACCATTGGGTACCATCGGGTACCCCATTCTCAGACATACTCCAGGAGGAGGTTGGGGCCGGCAAGGCAGCTGGGATCAAGGCAGCTGGGATGAAGGACACTTGCGGTTATAGAAGAGGGTAATTCAAAATGGAGGTTTAACTTGATGAAAGCATCAAAAACGGGGAATATATATATATATATATAGGATTATATATAGGTATATATTTCTATAAGTTACAAAAGTTGTATAGTTTTATAGTTCTATATAGCCAATTTCATATCTCTCTAGGATACTCTCTGGGTTATGGGGACTTACACTTCGCTATTTTGTTGGTCGTTATCATCATCCATGAACTGGGATTCCACATAAACCACTCAATTCATTATATAAGGTTTACTATGTGATTTTTTCATGGATGCGGCCGTATACTTCTGGGATCTTCTGGGACCAGCTTTGGGGAGAGGAACATCTACTATTACAATGGGTGTCAACACAAAGGTACCAGGGTGAACTGACTTATATCTACATCACACGCTAAGCTTGAACTGTGGGAAGGGTCAGAAGCAGGCACCCTAAGAACTGGACGGCAGTAGTTTGGTTGATGGTTTCTACTAATTATGCTTTATTTCATCTCTAGTTAGGATATGATGCCCAATAATATTTTGGGATGGTATAAAGCCATCAATCAGTAGCACTAGTCTACAGTAGTCAAGTAAAGAGAACCTATCCCCCTTTGAGCTGAGCATGGTATGAACATCCAGGATGAGGTGAATAGAAGGAATGATGGTTCAATAGGATTACCATGCTGGAATTCTCCCTGAAGCTGCTTAAAAAATAATACACACTATATCACTATATCACTATATATATAGTATAGATTTGAAAGAAATTGCGCCCTGTTTTTTTATCCGGCAATTTCAAAGTGCTGCCATGAAAAAAAGGGCTGGTTTGCCAAACCGGTGACTTTGTCGATCCCCTGCGCCGCAGGATGGGGCTGGGATGGTCCTCCAAACAAAAGGCGGAGGCAGCGAAGCCATGGCGTGCCACATATGGCCACGTTGATCCATGACAACCCTGGGATTATGGTGTTTTGTCCCTTAAATGTTGAGGATGTTGAGTTGAAGCCATGGCCCGAAAGATGATGTTGTCAAGCCACATAAGGTTGAGTACCCGTCGGGCACCCATGGATTTCCATGATGTGATGATGTGATGTGTTTTCTTGTTGATTCTAAGCACCCATAAGGTCGGTAATCTTTCAACTCATGAGGTCATTTTTCGGAAGGGTCATTGATTTTTTTCACTGGATCGATAGACACATCCAACATTGGAATTTAACATTGGAATGTTAACATCCAACATTAATCCAGTGTCAACTGGGTCATTGAAATTTTAACATTGGAATCCATAAGCTGAGAAGTCCTGTTGAAAAGGCAGAATGACCCAGGACTCATCAGGACTCCGTCCGACCCTTCAGGCATTGAACCGTGAGCGGCCAGTGCAAAGGCAGGGAGCCCTGGAGCTTTTACCGGAAGTTGCCCCGCGGCCCTGAATGACATGCATTCGGGTACATCCCAAATGTATCCAAATGGGTATGGATCAATACCTATTAATACCATTTTTAGTGGGATGAACATCCATTTACCAGCTATTTTGATGTTCACCAGGGGTACAAGGTTTTGACACACTGCCATGTGAGCTTTAACGTTTTTGTTCCTATCATTTGTTGCTTAAACCCGTCCTATTTTGGGGTGCCACACTACCCAAATGATTTGGTAGACGCTGTACTGCCGGTGGATGAGTGGGTCAGATTTTTGAACAGACCAGTTGAAAGCTCAAGAGTGTTCACCTCGAAATCGAAACATTACCATCTTGAGGAGCAAATTGCAAACTCAGTTTCCAAGCAGGTCTGAAAATAGCATAACCCCCTAGATTCGCTGGTTGATCATGATGTTTTTCTATGTTTTTTTTCATGAATCGCCATTGAAGCCATATTCAAGTGGTGTTTTTTTCATGGGTCCAGGCGAAATGTCCAGCAGTTCACTCTTTGCAGGAGCCTGTCAACCGCTGTGCGCGAAAAAAAACAACGCGGGCAGTTTGGCAGTCTGGCAGCCTCCAATGGTATGGTATATGAAGGGATAGTTCAAATATGGGATGTACACCCATTTGAATTGGAACACATAGATACACAATGATACACATAGTATAATATTGTATAATCCTTTCAAAGTGAGGGTAAGTGAGGTATTTGTTTCTACATCTTTGACGTTTTTTTGGGTAAAATGGGCTGAGGCCTGGAGAGTTGATTAGTTGATGGCTGTGACTGCGACCACGAGCCTTGGTGCTTTCATCTTGGACCTCCCAAAATGGTCAAAAAAATGGAGCAATCACGAGCTTTCGAAAGATTTGGAAAAAGTGAATATATATATATATATATAAATAAATATATATATATATATATAATATATAATAATAACATCTGCCTGCATGTTTGGGGTATTTTGAGGTATGGTACATGCACTATTAATTATTGGAATGGGACGAAGTGCTGACATGAATTTCAGCTATGGCACCATGGGTCCATGGGTGGCCACAGTTTCTGTGCTCAAAGTCGCCGCAGTGCTATCATCACAGGGCGGGGGCCAATGAAATGAACATGATATTGAAATTGAAATGGGAAACTTAAGTGCTGATGTCACATATATGTCCATGCATTTTGCAGCAGCGGTCACTCTAGTCGAAGCTTCAAGGCGGCGTTCCTAGAATCCTAAAGAATATCAATGGTGTTCCATTTCTATCTATAGTTTTCAGCTGGGTTTTCAGCTGGGGTATACAGATCATAGTATCTCGGACAACATTTGTTCTGCAGAACACTGCACTTTCTCTTTGCTCAACCCCCCCCAGCAAATCCTGGGATATGTTTCCGCCATTGTTCTGCAGAACACACCTCTTTGTTGCCTCACATGCTCCTCGAATCTCATGGAGCTCCGCGAGCCGTGGTGCAGGAGCAGCCGTGTCGGTGAGTCGGTAAATCCACCAGATTTGGGGCATTCAGTCGGTGCATCCCCAACAAAGATGGAAGAGTTGCAGACCGAAAACATGGGAAAACAACATCATAGAACATCTATACCATCCTGGAACCACTGTTCTATCCCTTTTTGGGGGTTATCTCAATGATGTCTATTTGCTATGTTTTACTTTTAGTTGCTTCTCACATTCATGAGACACTTAACGAGCCGTATGGAGGAAATGACTAGATGATATCTCACAGCTAGTTGCCAAGCGCAACAAGCATTTACCGAAGCACCCGGTGACCCACTGGTGTCATTTTTGGGTTCGTCTGAAAAAGTATACTATACCTCAAAAATTGCCATTTCTAATGGGGAACATGATGGTAAACAATGTCAATAGATATTGCAGTTCTTACCCTGAATTTTCAATCAAACAAATTTACAAGTCGTATTAGCAGCTTTAGCCTTCCAAGAATCTCACATCCCGGCATCATTTTGGTTCAGAATCTGCGGCGGGTCGCAGATTTTCCCGCCCCGGTGCTGCGGGGCACCAACGTAGTTGCCCACCGCTGGGCGGAACGCTCTTTCCGTGCAGCGGTGAAGGGCTGGAACTTGGAATCGTTCTCTCAGCTGTCTCTGATACTCAGACTCAGAAGCTTATTCAGTTATTCACAACAACTTGTTTGAAAACATGAGACAACCATAAGATACCATCAGTATCTTTGAGTTGCACAGCTTGTTCCGAAATCAGTTTGTTCCAGGTAGCCATGAGGTCGTGCTTCGTTGCCTGGCTGCCAGTCATCAATGCCACTGCTATTTTGCGCGGCGCAGTGAACCGCAGTGCTTTGCAGACGGAGGATCAAAGAGGCTCCGGCAGGGCGTTGATCCATGAAGACAGTTAGTTCTGTGGGATTGGTTATGGTATAGGGTTCTCGGTTGTATCATGTTGTACAGTACCAATGTTTTATTTATTTGGGATAGTTACGGATAGTTGTAACATGTTGTAACCAAGAATTGGAATACAGAATCAACCAGTATAATGGGATGGGATATAGGAATCTTTGTCATGGCTCCTGTATTTTTTACGTACTTTTTGTTCCTGAGTGTACTCACCGTATCCCACTTTTGAGTGAAATGAATGTCATGCACTCTGGAAATGCCTCTCAAGAGGTTTATTTGGCTGGTGGTGTTCAATATTCCTTCTCTTCCATCCCTAAAACATCCTAAAACTGAGATGGCGCATGATGGCGCCACAATCGTCATACTGCCACGTGACCCAAATGATGTAACTTTTCATACGCCAAAACCACCGTGACCCGAATGTTGGGTTTCACCCTGGAGGATCCTGGTTGGAACTTTTTTCAGGGCCATCCTTTTGGAAGGCACCTGTAATAATTATTTGGATTGATTTGTGAAGTGAAACCAAGAAACATGGCCTACTCAAAAAACTAATGAAATCTGGCAATGGAAATTCCCTGCTGCAACATGCTGGAACCACAGATTTGGGGTTCCTCATGGCCAGCCATATTTGCTCACTGCAGGGCAAGCATTTGGCATGTCTGGATTCCCAGTCACACCAACCCCCACTGAGCCCCAGCGGGTGCCCAGTCACTCTAGATCAAACTTGACGCAAATGATGACAAATGGTGTGTGTATTCCTGTAGATACATACCTGGAAGTTCAAATTAAGCATGTTGTGGATTGATAAGTGTCTAAGTGACCTTGCATTAAGACATAACATGTGTTTGAACAATGAGGATGCAATCAAACACAAATGGTACAACTCAAAGCCACCATTCAACTCGGCTGAGCAATGCTACTTCAATCCTGTTGGTTGATAGGGTAATATAGAGCCGGGTACTCCGTAGGAACTAATGAAGCAGAGATCATGTGGAATTCTGAATCGGTTTACCAACTGACGATCACCATCTTGATTCCCATTCTTTGTTATAACATCTTATGACCAGCAACTTTAATTAACCATGTAACCATAATGTATATATATATATATAACAGAGTATATATATATATATATATTATATATATATATTATATATATATTATATATATATTATATTATATTTATATTATACATATTATATATATTATATATATATTATATATTATATATATTATATATTATATATATATTATATATATTATGACATTACGTGACCTAATATGCGTTGCTTTGGCTTTATATATATAGATATATATATATATATAGGGTGTTTCTTGAGTCATGGTTTGGACCCCCAGTCGTCACCATGGCAGGTCCTCGCGTCTACTTCCTCTTTTTGGCCGTGGATAAGATTTCCAACCTTGACGTCTGGACGGCGTTCTTTGACTCCGCAGAATCAGTGCCTTAAAGGCAGATAGGGGTTTACATAAATGGGGGATCCCCAAAATGGTTGGTTTACAAAGTTTACAATGGAAAATCACGGAGCATCCTATTACAATGGATGATTTAGGGGTAGCCCCCAGGTCAGGAAACCTCCCTGTAGGAAGCGGGGAAGTTGTCATATGGAAATATATAATGCCTAAACTCTAGAAATTTCCTCGGTAATTGTTCGGGTTACTGTACAGTACATACTGTATGGCTGAATTCTTAACAGCTTACAATCCCTGGGATGCACATTCAGGCAGGGTTATCGCCGTTGGGCTGTCGTGGATGCTGGGGGAGGTAAGTGATAAAACTACTAGGGCGCATGCTTTCATGTACGTTCGATGTCTTGACTTGAACAACAAACAGTTCCTTTTGTTGTAGATGGTGGTGATTAATAGCCCCTAACAGGGGTCAGGGGTTGATTTGAAGACTCAATGGCTACAGTAGTAGGTTCTCCATCCTTGGTGGGAACATTTGAAAAATGAAATTGGTTAGGTTAATCGGGAAAATTATGTTGGATTTTGGGGTGGCCTGCCCTATAGATCAGACAGGACCGTACGTAGTATGTATATATATACACACATAATTATGATTAAATGACATATGTTGTTATATCTGCAATTTTTTGCTCATTTTGCTGTCTATTTGGTAAGACTGAGATAGCTAAACTCAACTGCCTGACAAGTCGAGTGGGCGGAAAGATCAGCATTCCTTCAGTTCCTTCCGCATGGACTTGAGGTCATTTAGAATTGGCTAGTCATGCACTCTTGTCTCATGAAATTCATTTTTTGTCAGGTTACCCACAAGAGATAGAAAAGTATAGAACAGTAGTTTACTGCTTTTACTTGGATTTTACGGTTTTATCATGTTTATCGTTCTATACCGTTCTATCTTATTTGGGATTGCTATGCTACGTTAACCGTTACTATGTGGTTGTTTCAAACGGTGTTGCTTTCCATGCCCATCTCAGAAAACGGTTTTGAAAGGCTTATATTGTGGAGGGCGGTTGTCTGAACCACCAGTCTACCATCACTTGGTATTTGGTTTATATAGTGTGTATATATATATAGTATGTATTATTATAAATTACTATATATATAACATATATATATATATATCAATAATATTATATAACATTCATTCATTTATTTACACATCACTCATGTATAGCTGGGAATATTCCATGATAAGAGATATCTCGGCTTTTGCCCAGCCTCAGCCTGGCATCCTCAGGACCAATATAGGGCCTTTGTGCATTGCAAGGAGAAGTCTTGCGTCCAACAGATGGCGGGTTCGCCCATCGTCCCGGTACCAACGGATGCTCGACGGTTCGTCGAATTAGCGCGCGCGACTGGAACGAGGGGTTAGATCGGCTGGGTATGGCTGGGTATGACTTCATAAGTTATATGTGGAAATATCATGAAATATTTGGAATATCTCCAGGTTCATATGGATGAATCTCCAGATTCATATGGATTCATGGGTTATATATATATAGATAGATAGAAACACCGTTATCAACCACGTTCTGGGACGCACGTCTCCACGTGATCCTGACACCTCCAGTTTCAGATGGGATCCGCAGGCTCTGAAGCAACAAACAGATAGGTGGTCTGATCGGTCTGGGCTTCAAAACAGTGCCATGGTTTAAACCAAAATCACCATTTATAATAGCTAAACCATTATTTTATAGTGGATTTCATCACCATTTCTGATCGTGTTTTTTTGTTAATGGCAAATCATCAAACCATACCATCTGGTTATGACTAACATAGCCCATTTTAATGGTTTACCTATTGATAGCATGGTGATTGTCCATGGCTATGTTAAATAACCAGATGGTAATTAATGATTAGTTAATAATATGTTATGGTTAGGGTTTCAAAACAGTGCCACAGTATTTTTCAATTAGTGTTGTCAATTTCAATAAAATTCTAAAAATAACATTAAGCAAATTAATTATAATGACAATCTTGTACAGAGGGATAAAGACCTGAACGTATGGACAGCCTAGCTACAAGTATTGTATGGTTGCTTTTTGCGTCTAAAGTCTAACGGTTCAATCATGTCTTATATCCAAATGTAGGTTTGTCCCAAGATAGGCTGCCCCAGAATTTGATAGCTATTCATTGTGTCCCCTTTCAAAATTGCGATAAGACATAATCCTCATCTTCAGAGACAGTTGGATATCATTCCATATCATTTCATGATATCCACATTATTGCACATCTTTTGGCTCAATCACCATCAAAAAAATTACCATAATTTCATTAAAAAAAAATCACCATTTGTTTCACGAAGAACTTGTGATTTTCTGTCTCTCGAGGTGGCCAGTTACTATTGCACGGATTTAGTCTCGCCCATGAATCAACTTCTGAGTCGCTGGGGCGGGTATCGGTGCGTTGGGCCAGGTGTCATTGTCCATTACAGAGCTGCTGCTCTCACATTGCGTTTATCTATTACCTTTATGAAAAAGCATTATCTGATCATTGGGGGTTCTGGAGTTGTATGAATTGGCCGGAAATTCAGAGTTAGTGACATTTTCCTTGAAATTCAAGGGTTCATGTTCTGGGTTTTTCAGCACGAGATTCAGCACGAATGGTCAAGAGGGGGTACGCAAGCTGCTGATTCTTCAGCTTTGGGAGCTAGGAGAAATCGCTTGATTCAATCCAAATCGTGCACTATTCCAACGCGTTTTATCCAGATGAGTGATGGATACATGATGATAGTCCAGCCTTCTATGATTCCTCAAGCATCCTCAAGCCTTCTACTTTGATGGCCAGATGTTTGATCTGTTCAATCCATCTGGAGGCTTCTCACCCAAATGGTACACCTAAATCATCCATCTTTATCCATTTTTTATGCGGATTTTCCATTAGAAACCATCCAGCTATGGGGGTACCTCCATTTATGGACACCCCCCATGTTGTTTTGTTTCAATTCCAAACCCTCAATGTTTATGGGCACGCTCCGCATCCGAGCCGGTGCCCAGGTTATGCTCTCAGTACGGATCTGGGCCCCACGAATCCACGCGACAAGTTCGCCTTCGTCAGCGATTCCGCCCTGCCGGCGAAGCCCTTCTCGGAGATCTATCAGGCGTGGCGGATGGGTTCCCCATGGTTCCCCATGGTTCAACCATTGGGGGATGAATGATGAATGGGGATGATCCATTCAGCTACTTTGACATTCGGTCTCGGTTGGGGAGTTGATCGCAGATTTAAGTTTTTGGTGAATCTATAGATGATGGTTGAACAAATAATATGCAACTAAACTTGCCCAAAACCACATTTTTTTTCACCTTGGCTCATTAGTATCATGCAGACAGATAAATCCATTGTGATGCGCCTGAAAACTATTAGATGTCAAGCATTGGTCAGCAATACTTCGGATACAATTGGCTGTGTACATGTATCAAGAGCAAAGACAGCTTAAAAAAGGCAAAATGGGTGAAGAGATGTTGATTTTCTCATCCAATGAGTCTGCAAATGGCTTCAAAACCCCACAACCAGTCAGCAGATACTTGCCCAGTCAGGGTTGACCATCTCTGTTGTAGGACTACGATGTTCTTTTCATAGTCTTTAGTCTTATCATATTTTGGAACATATTTGTCATTCATTGTTTTCCATGATACTTCATCAAATGATGGTCAAAACATGGTTGATGATTTATATACTTTACTTTATGCATACATTTTTTTTGCCGTATGTGTTCAGGGATTATCATCCCACTAGTCATAAGGGTTCTTGTACCCATTGTGCTGTTCGAGCCCCCTAGATATAAGTTGCTTTGTAAAGCCCATCGGTAATAGTTGTATCTACCATAAAGAATAGAATTTACCTAGTAGTGCCTAGTGATCTGCAGAATTCCAATTTCAATCATTGATGATTAGCACTAATACTATCTACAATTATCTACAGTAATGTCCCAATATACCATGGTTTCCTGTAGATTTTATCCTCAAATCCACTTGTGGCTTGCTGGTTCGATGATATTCCCAGCGAACTAAACCTCCATGGCTCGGGGATTTTTTCCAGCTGTTTGATGACACAGAAGAGGTTTGGAATCAATCCACTACAAGTCAATCCCCTAGATCCTAATATCTAATATCCCAATATCATTTAATAACATCTAGTAACATCTATAGTAACATCTATAGTAACATCTAGTAATATCAACTCTATTATCATCTACAAGGTGGGGCCCCCCAGTTATAAGTTGGTTTATAGACCCCACTAACTATAGTTATAAGTACCATAAACCATAGTTATTGGAGTTATAAACCAACTTATAACTGGGGGGCCCCACCTTGTAGTAATATCTAATAACATCTACTAATATCTGGTAACATTTAGGAACCTCAAATCTCAGCCATGCAAAATCCCCTCCCGGTCTCCCAATGGATCATCCCCAGGTCCTGGGCCAGCGCGAAGGCTCGGATTTCTGCGTCTTTCCACCAGGAGCGAAAGGTGTTTTTTTCGCTGGTGAATGGATGGAAAATGATGGTTTTCATATGGATTTTCCCATTCAAACCTCCATTTCTAGATGATTTATCGATTACTGGTTGGTGGTTTGGAACATGATTTTTTTAATGAATTTCCATATATTGGGAAGAATAATCCCAACTGACTCATATTTTTCAGAGGGGTTGAAACATGTTGAAACCACCAACCAGTATAAATCTGATGGATCAATGGAATTAAATGGATATATGCCAGGAGTGCTGGTGAATGGATGATAATGGATGGATGATAATGGATGGGTATGACCTCCCATAGGGTGTAGGCGAGCCGGTTGAGCTAGATGGCTCAGCAAGCTAGTTTTCTCGTTCATGGGGAAAACAAGAATCTTTGGGAGCGGGTCAATCCGTCTGCCGGTTGAATCCCCATATTTGGTCAAACTCTGCATGTATTGTTGAGCAAAAACCTTGAGTTTTGTTGGTTGCCGCATGTTGCCGCCACATGTTTGTTGAAAAAAAAATCTGGCTGAGACCCCCAGCAGCTGTTTCCGCCTTGAGGAGAATGGGCCGACCTGGCTAGTGATGATGGCTTGGAAATGTCCGTGAAGGTTCATCAATGGATCACCTTGACGCGAAAACATGCGACACGTGCGGTGGACCTGTGGCAGAAGGGCATCATGCAGCTTGGGCGACAAGATGATGTGATTCAGTTCCCCCATGTTTTTATTAGATACCAAGTAGATCGAAGATGATCGAAGTAGTGTTTTGAAATATCATTATACTTATTACAATTATAATATTAATATTAACATTAATTATAATAGTATACAATAGGAATGATCAAGCCCGTCAACTATTGTTTCTGGATCTTGATCGGCTTCGAACATTATGTTGAAATAGCCTTTGTGGATAGTATGATATAAATTCCCCGAATTTCCCCGTTGGGGATTGTTTGTTCTCTCTTTGACTTGATGATCAGTGAATTGCTAAGTTGTATTTATTAGAGTATTTGATGACTTGGCCTCCACGGGTTCTTAGACAGCGATTCTTGTTTCTCTATATCAATATTCATCCAGAAACAAGTATCCCTGGATGATAACATCCAATAATATCCAATACATTTATTTGAATATGGATATTAATACTCATCCAAGTATCAAAGAATATCAATACATACATATGGTCCCTGTTGCAGATGATTCATCCAAGTATCCTGTTGGTTGACCTCAGCACTGAAATGGGACCATAGCGTAGCAGCAAGCATTCACATTTGCAGATGCAATGAAAAATGCAACCAGAAACCATTTACTGATATGACATACTTATATATATATATAATCATATATATATATACACATACAATTATATATATAGAGGTATATGTACATGTCTCAGTAATGTTTAACAATTTGCCTACACCGATTCGAAGGAGATCACCCCAGCATCCCTTCATCGTGACCTTGCAGTGCCTTGCAGGCGCAATTTCATGTCCTATTTCAAGATGAATTCCTTGGCTTGGAACAACATGTTGGACAACAACTTCGCGGACAATCGAAACTGGGGATGCTTGGACGAGTTTTGGTATGTCACCGCCTTGTACGGCACCTTGAAGAAGGTCCATACCCTTGGAGATCAATCCATTGAGTTGCCAGAGTTTACTGGCTCCCCACTGCGAATTGATAAAGCAGCGGGTTGGCAAGGAAAATGTGCCTTGACTAAGAAACGGGATGTGCATGCCATTGTTCAGTGGTGAGAAAATGGGGTGTTTCAGCCACTCTCAGCTAAGCGGAGCCTTCAGCCGTTGTTTCTGGAACTGGATTTAATCATAACATTTGACATATTTGACCATGTTTGACGAAAACTTGTTCAGCCACTGGTTCGAACAGCACATACATAGACTGAAGTGCTTGGGGAAGCTTAAAATCTCCGACTTTGCAATTTTTATCTCTGTGGATAGTCGAAATTGGCTACCCCCAAAATGCCAAGTTTCTGGTCCAATTTGGGTCAAATTTGACTCATATCCCATGTATCCGCTATGGCAATGGGTCAAATTTGGGCTCACCTCTCCGCCTATCAGGTGACACCTTCGTGATCTGGGCCAAGTATATGCACAGCTTAGGCCACAACGAGCAGCTTGGTCCATCCGGGGTATTCACGGTGTGAGACACGAGTGATCCAAGGCACATACTGTAACTATGTTGTATATATAGAGAACAAAACCATCATGAATACATACATAATATAACATAACCTAACATAACATGACATAACATATCATTACATTGCGTTGCGTTACATTACATTACATTGCATAAATAGATACATGCATATCATTGATTATAAAGCCATGATACCAACACAATAATACTAATCATACTTATGAGTGCTTTGTGGGAACAACAATACCTGTCTACCAATATTTAATATTTCTTGCACCAACCATTTTGCCTATGATTGCTATCCATCACATATCCATCACAACGATGTTTGTTCTCGTCAAACAGCTATCATTCGGTGTACAACCTACCCACCATTGAATCCCATCACCCTACGGTGGATGGAAGAAATCCTGCACCAGTGGATAGGAGGTTTATCCCATTATTTATAGGGGTTTAACATGGTTTAACCATCCTTTTGGTGGTGCAGGATTTCGCAACCATCCACAGTAGTATCAAACGTCCACATTCGACGGTCCAGGGTTTCTGTGGGGTTTCTGTGGTCAGCCGATCATTCCACTTAGAAACTGGTCAACAGACCTGGTCACTGAGCCCCATGGGTTACCCCATAGAATATATATATAATTATATATATATTATGTATATATATATGTATACATATGTACATATATATATATGTATATATATATATATATATATATATATATATATATATATATATATATATGTATATGTATA
>Ga0126342_10000629_pt1:0-40000 | contig 41039 bp, 28 predicted proteins | sample Cyp1metagenome_FD_92528 | JGI IMG/M metagenome (GOLD analysis project Ga0126342, IMG submission 92528) | Coral microbial communities from Lord Howe Island, Old Settlement Bay, Australia - Cyphastrea 1 metagenome | ecosystem: Host-associated > Invertebrates > Cnidaria > Coral ...
GTTCATCAGAGCTGTTAGGAGGTCCGGGCGCTGATTTCCTGAGAGGGGTTGCATTTTGGAGCCTCAGATCTTCAGGTTTGCTGAGATGATTTTGCGTGACAGGTGCAGCACTTCGTATGACCTCGCATCACTTTTTCGTGGCAGGCGCAGTACTTTAGACAGGTGGAGTGGGAAAACCGCAAAACGCATTGGTACGAGGCCGTCAGCTCTGCACTCAACTTTCCATTTTTGAAGGACGTCTCGCAGACTTGCTTCGTTTTTGATTCGATGTTGCCAACTTCAAACATTGAGGAAGTCTCGCAGACTTGCTTCGTTTTGATGTTGCCAACTTCGAAAATTGAGGAAGTCTCGCAGAATTGCTTCTTTTTTGATCTTATCAAGTTCAAAAGTTGAGGAAGTCTCAAAGAATAGTTTCGTTTTCTAACTTGCAGAAAGACAGACAGATAGATAGATAGATGGATGGATAGATAGATAGATAGATAGGTAGATAGATAGATATAGATAGGTGGACAACTACAACTAAAACTGCAACTGCAACTGCAAGTACACTACAACTACAAATACAAATACAAATATACTACGCTACAGTACAGTGATTACACTACACTACACCAACTACACTACACTACACTAATTACACTACACTACACTTAATACAGTACACTGCACTAATTGCACTACAACTATTGCTACAATTATAGCTACAACTATAACTACTATTACTACTACAGCTACAGCTGCCACTACGCTACAACTACAACGACACTACACTATAAACAGTACACCGCACTACATTACACCACACTACATTACACGACACTACACAACACTACACTACACTAGGCTACAACTCCAACTCCAACTACAACTACAACTCCACTACATTACACAACACTAGACTACGCTACACTAATTACACCAAACTGCACTGCAACTACAACTACAACTAGATCTACATTACAGTACATTATTACATTACACTAATTACATTACACTACACTACACTACACTACGCTACGCTACACTGCACGAACTACAATTATAATTACAGCTACAGCTACAAGTACACTACTTTACGCTACTTTACACTACACTACACTACACTAGACTAGACTAGACTACACTACAGCACACAACACTACATCACATCAAATTACACTACACTACATTACATTACACTACACTCATTACACCACACCAAAACTACAACTGCAACTACGCTACCCTAATTGCATTTCACTACAGCTCTAACTCCACCACGCTACAGCTACAACTACAACTGCGCTACAACACACTACATCCAGCAGTTGTGGGTGAAGTGACCGCTGCAACCATTGCAGCCACTCCAAAAAAAACACAAGTCCAACCACGTTTCGGTCCATCAGTGGATTCGCTCTGCCATCCTTGCATCACAGCAACTCACCTCTCCTATAGTGGCCTATCTTTGAAACTTCCGCCACCGCCTTGTGCGGTACTACTGGTAAGATGGATTATTGGGGGGCACCCCTATTTCAGGAAACCCCCATATGGTCATATTTGCCCCACTTGGCAAATGGGTTCTGCGATCCCGTGCCCAGAATTATATATGGAATATCCCCATTGGAGTCTTTGGGATTATCAGGGTTATATATATATATACATATTTGCGGATTCTAAACCACCTACTAAATGGGATGCACGCCCAAGTATGTTGTAATTTGGTTTATAAGTACAATAAGCAATCTCCAAATAGAAACTGGCAACATCCGAATCAAAAATAATGATGAATAACCTTTTGGCAATTTTTGTTGGTTACTATAATCTTGTTTAAAAATGTTTCATACTTCAAATCACCACTTCAATACCACCCACAATTTGTACAATATAATATTTCTACAAATTATGTTGTAGGAATATGTGGGCATCGTGGAAAAATGTTGCTCATAGGTGAGCAAAATTTCAAACTTGACAAAGCCCTGCTGTCAGGTTCATTGCTCCATTGGCGGCTGGTGAACCATTGATTGTGCTGCGAAACGATGGGTGATGCGAGTGAAAGTTGTCTTGTGAAACTCAAAATTCGTGATTGGCATGGTACTCATACCCAAGATTATTGTCATTTGTGTGCCGAGGATTTGTGAATTTTGGGTTCCCCTTGTTTGGATTCTGCCAATGTTCAGCAGTCCCACGCAGAACGAGATTAGGCAACTAGCCTCAGCACAAAGCTTGTTGAGTGCTTGAAACGTCTGAGGATTGGGTCCCAAAGAGGCGAGAGGTACAGCAAAAGGAGTGTTTTGTGAACCGGAAAACTCCAGGCGTTGTTTCGGAAAAAAAATTAGCGTCGGAGATGATAACGTCACCGGGCCAGGATGGTGATGGTTACATGGGACAGCGGGAAAACGTCTGCATATTTTCACCTTGAAAATTCTGCACCAGCCAGAACAATTTTTTATTTGTGCAGCAGTGGAGTCCAGCAACATCCCACCTTGGAACTATTTAGACTTAGACCCCATTAATTCATGTATTCAGTTTTCTAAAACCCTGATTTGTGGTGACAATCTCTTGATGTTGATTGGTCAAGTCTCCAACTTTGGCTGCTTCAAAATCCACTATAAGTACGGATCAAAACCTATTATTACCATATAAACATCCATTAACCAGCTATCTTAGACGTTTTAGGGTACCTAGGGACCTAAGGTTTTGAGTCATAAGCAATTGAGTATGGGGCAAAAATCATTAGACCTCCAGAATCTGGATGAATTGTAGCCATACTTTCAGGAGGGAATCAACGAAGCAACAAGAAGTTGGGATAGGCTTGGTGACTACACCACCAAAAAAGATATATAGAAGATGAAGTTAGTATGAGTATAGTATTAATATAATCCACTCCCAAAATCCTGATACATGCATATACCGTTTATATATATATATATACATACCTTTTTCTGGAGCTCTTTTGGGATATAAACATCAATGGTCATTTCAGGAACCTAAATTGGAGGCACCTACCATATATAAGGGTTAAATTTCAGGGAATATCCCCACAAAATAGGGCCCAAAATGTGGCCCAAAATATGGTACAGTAGCTCCATTTTAGGGTCCTGAAATTCCCATTGATTAAATGGTGGTAATAATAAACCATCCCCCAGTCATCACCATTTTTATAGTTGGTATGGTCCCCCAGTCATCACCATTTTTATAGTTGGTATGGTTACCATTCCCAGTCATGGCTGGTTTATGACTCATTTATGACATTGTTGTACCCACGTTATATATCATATACCACTATAAACCATTTATAAACCTCGGTATCCCATTATAAACACTATATACCATGTACTAGTATATATCATATATCCATTAAAGCCGTATATACCATGACAAGTACATGACCTCATTTCGGAGCCGCTTCAGAGGCTCCGGCACTTGGAGCGCCTCGACGGTCTGGCGGAGGAGTTGCAAGCGCATCAGCCGTGCGCCCGTCATCCATAGCGGTCACGCGCGTTTTGTGTCTGGGGTTGAAGCACTGTGGCTTATATGGGGTTTGTGTGGGATTTATGGGGTTTATTTGGGTTTATAATTACATTGGGAATTCAGGAACGTTGGATTGATACAGGATTGATGTGAGATTTATATGAGATCTATATGGGATTGAATGAGATTTCTACATGAGATTTTATTGGAACATGAATCAATCAACATCAATTTCTCCTATCCCCGGAGGATTGCGTTCCAACAGCATATCTTTTGCGACATGGCCTGAAAGGTGGTCAAGACCTGGCCTATGCTCCCAAAAATAAGTCGCGGGGATGCTCATTTTTCACCATTTTTTTAAGGGATTCATGCACCCATCAGCATGACTCCCATGCACGTTGACATGGGTTGACCACACCCCAAAAACAATCTTTTGACCATGGGGTTTATTGGGGATTGAATGGGATATCATGGGGGATGTAGCCAACCAAAAATGCTTTTGACGGGATTTAATGTGATTTAACCGACAATAATTTAACCGACAATAATGGGTATATAATTGGTATGTACTGGGTATATAATGGGTATACAATGAGTATGTAGAGGGATAGTTTCGCCATCAAAATTCAAATGTGAATTCATTCAACAAACATGAAGATAGCTGATACAACTGCTTCAACGCCCCTATTGATGGCTGGTTCGGGAATTGCACCACCTTGTCTATATTGGAGATTGTCATCATCCATGAGCTGGGAATCCAGAAAACTACAATTATGGATACATAGTGTCATCCCTATCGTTTGCCAACCGTAGGTATATATATATATATAAATAATGAGAGAGATATATATACTATACATCAAAACATCATTTGTTTTGGAGGGGTGTCCAAGAGTGACAATGTTAACCACCAAACATAGGTATTGGTGCCTTTTTTTGTAGTCATAAGATGTCATAGCTTGGCTTTAAGCACGCCACTTGAAGTGTCTGAAACCATCGGGGTTAAACCAGCAAACATTGCGGGTTTAGTGTGGTAGGACTTGCCATTCTTAGGAGTTGCCATTTGGAACTTGACTCTTCGATGGCATGAACACCTCATTTGTTTGCTTTTGATACCATGGGTTATTCATACCATTCAGCGGTATTTCTAAATTGGTGCGTGTTTGTTCTAAGCAATCCAGTAATAAATTAACCCCCAAAGACCTCCACATATTTTGGCTCTATCTCTCCATCCCCAGTGGTTTTGACCCCAGTTTTTGAGGCTGCCCCATTTTTCTTGGATTGTTGATTCACAGAATTGGATGATGGGAAAATTTACAGGAAACCCCGGAAACCCCTATTTGCGGGTAAAAACCATGGTTTCCCCTTAAACCATTGATTGATGTGTGACGCAGCCATGTCCAGCAGCTTAGCTCACGCCTCGCGGTCGTCCGCTTCGCATGCGACTCGTTCACCGATGGGATCGAACTATGGATCGCAGCAAAAACGGGTGGGTTTTAAGCCAATAGCTATGTTAAATTACCAGAGGGTAAGCAACAAACAATGGTCCTAACAATGGTTACCCGGTAAACATGGCCATTAACTTCATCCCATACAGATGTTTTGTCCAATTTTGCGGCATCCAGCCAGCGGGATTTTGCCAACCAGCCATGTGTGATGATCGGACGGTCAAACCATGCGGATCTCAAGCAACCGCGTGGACTTTACCAACGAACTCCAACGAGGATTTCTCCAAGATTAAGTCAAAATTTAAGCAACGCGACATGGGAATTGTCCGCAACACAAAATTACTATTTCACTAACATTATCCCGGCAAGAGACCCCAAACATGCTGGGGGAGTAAGAGGATAATGTTTTATAATGTTGATGATGGTGTTAATTAATGCTGATGATGATTTTGATGGTGTTGATGTTGATGTTGATGTTGTTGATGATGATGACGATGATGTTGTTGTTGTTGATGATAATGATGATGGTGATGATGATGATAATAATGATGATGGTGATGATGCGGATGGTGGTGATGATGATGATGATGAGGATGAGGATGAGGATGATGCTGATGAGGATGAATATGATGAGGATGGGGATGAGGATGAGGATGAGGATGATGCTGATGAGGATGAAGATGATGAGGATGGGGATGATGATGATGATGGTGATGATGATGATGATGTTGATGGTGATGATGAAGAAGAAGATTATGATGATGATGAGGATGAGGATGAGAGGAAGATGATGATGTTGATGTTGAGCAGGAGGAAGATGATGATGTTGAGGAGGAGGATGTTGAGGAAAAAGACCGATCCCAAGACCGGCTCGCACACTTTGTGCGAGCAAGCGCAGCCGAAATGCAGACGGACATTTCACAAGAGCCATATTGTGTGGAAATTTACAGGGGATTGGCCGGACACGGATGATACCACCTCGATTGAACATCGGGCCTTAACTGTTACTGTAAGAACCCCTCAGTGTGGCCACATTGTTTGGGGAAAAAACAATGATTTCACCGCAAAGGAATGGATATATATATATTTATTTATTTATGTGTACATATATATATATATGTAATTATATATATAATATGTATATATATATATACAAATGTAAAACTTTATATACACATAATATAAATAAGGAACAGCAAAAATTGCATGAACAAACAAAAAACAGGATATCAGAGGCCGCTAAATTCACGTTTCACCTGCAACCAATGGAGATAAATTTGAGTCGAACTTTGACACCAGTCCTTTTTTTCAGTTAGGCAGATGGGCGTAAGAAAGGTCTTCAATTTTTCAGGTGACCTATGGGTCACATCTCAGAAACGAATGGCTTGGAAGCGCGTCAATGGATTGATGAAAAATGGAAACTTTTCGACCAAAAACCCGTGTTTTTTGTTCTACAAAAAGTCAGTGGCTTTGTGATCCGCGTTGTTGTGGTTGTCGTTGTTGTTGTTGTGGTTGTGGTGGTCGTGATGGTGGTGGTGGTGGTGGTGGTGGTGGTTGTTGTTGTTGTTGTTGCTGCTGCTGCTGCTGAAATCCTAATAATTGTTGGTGAATTCCTCACTGGTTTAGCCACCATGTTTCGCCATGTTTGTTGATGAAATCATGCCTGAAATGACTCAGCAGCTCTTGTCGTTGCCACGCTCTAATTGCCGAGGCGGGAAACAACACGCTTGTGGCTTGTCTCCGCTCGGGCTCGGCACTCTCCGAGCTGTATGTGGCGGTGGATGAGTTGGAGGTGAGAAAACGAGCTTCGCAGTTGGGGGGTGCGGGCCCTTCTTCTAGTAAATGGGTGAACAAAACCCAGTTATATGTGAAATTTTCCCACTTAGATATGGGTGATAAACCATGATAGACCAGGGATCAGAAAATCGCCCCATCCAAGTTCCTGGAGGAGTCGGGCATAATATATATACATATATATATATATATTTGCAACATGTTTTTTAAAAATAAAACAGGTTTATAGACGTAGATAACTAATGATAGCTAAGTCGCTTAAAACAGCTATAAGTCTTTGGTTTATGGTAGATATATCATGATATATCATGATAACTGTCATAGTTTTTCTGGTGATATGGCGGTTATAAAAACATGCCTTGCAAACTGTAACCATGGGTTGTGCTGGCAGTGGGGTACCCCGGGTACCCCCAAATCCAATGATTTGGATCCTGTTGGACAAAAATCCCCAACTTTCACAGAAAAACCAGAGAAAGTGCTGCAAAGTGCTGAAAAACCTGAAAGTTTCACCCAACAAAGTGCTGAAACAAAGTGCTGCAGCTAATTTTTTTTGGGCCATAAAACTCATAAAACCAGTCGTTGACCTGGTTCTAAAACCATCTCTCGCTGACTCATCGGGGGCCCAATGATGAAATGTGGGCTGTAAATCATCCCAACTAGGGGATTTTGTCTGGGACGGTTTTTGGCAGGTTTACCACAGTACTTACTATCTGGTTGGTGGTGACTGGAACCATGGAATTTTGAATGACTTTCCAGTCAGTTGGGAATGGAAAATCATCCCAGCTGACGGACTCCATCATTTTTCAGAGGGGTAGGGCTCAACCACCAACCAGCTACGGTTCATTCCTTCTAATGTAAGATACCACCATAGAACTCCTGGTAGATGTTTTTGTTGGGGCATCATTCACTGGTGTTTTTTTTGGCGGATGGGATCAATAGGGAAAAAAAAGGTAGAATTAATCCATCATACTATAACCTAGTAGGATATGATATTAGTGATTCCTACATATTTCTACTGGTTTTATGATATACCACTAGTTTTCTATACTACAGGGGTTGTAATACTAGTATATCATAGTACTATAAAACTATTAACCCATTAATATTACTAGTGCTACCAGATAACCCCTGTAATGATTTCCATTGAACCAGAATAGCCATCGGTAGATGTTTATTTTTCGGCTAGTCTCCGGCTAGATGTAGGGATTGTGACATGACCCAGTCATGGAACCACCATAAGCTAGTCACAAGCGTGGTCTCCCTATTCAAAATAAGCCAGATTGAATGATTGTGAATCATTTTTGGATAGCACAGGTTGTATCACTTTTGATATAGGAGGTGACCCGTGATTCATGGTTTGGATCATGCTTGGGTCAACAAGCAGTTTGATGTTCACCCATCCAATTTGGGGATGTCAGCACTATTTTCATGGGACTTTCACCAACGAAACAATAAGAGTCTTGATGGAGACGTTGCCAGGTTCCTCAAAGGGAGTTTAACTATGATCATAGTTCTTACGGTATTTTTATGATGATTAATGTTAAATTACATTAATTACATAGTGTATGTCAAGATTCAATTCAGAAATGGAACATGTGAAAACCAGCATCCGATCGTTGCTCTATGGAATTCCCCGCCAAAAAGGTGGCACATGACCGGGCGGTTTAAAACATGACCATACATAAATCTGGCTGATGATGCTGATGAAAAAAGGGGGTTGCCAAAGAAAATGATCATCTGTTGAAGTGGGATAAGTAAGGCCCCCCCAGTTACGAGTTGTGCATGTCGCAGATATATCCACCAGGAAAATCCAATTTTCGGTCGTTATTTGCAGCAACTGACCGAATAATTCCCCAAACATGGTTGGAATATAATGGAATATCCCCATTCCTCTCAATGATTATCAATGTATATGTTACTTCATGTAATATCCCCAATATGTTGTTAGTTTAATTCCCATTTTTCGGTGGACAAAAACGTATAGTGGCGCTTGGTGGGTCCGCCTCTCATCCCACGGAGAGGCCAGTGTCAAAGCTACGCGCCGTGCGATTCACCGTGCTGCGCGAAAGCAAGGTCTCTGGGCTGTGTTGCCACGAAGAGACCCGGGGATGCTCCTAAACATGGCGGTTTTGCTATAGCTGTAGCCATTTTTTTTTTCGGAATCCTATTTGGGATGAGAAAGTCCTCCATTTTACTCCAGTTTTTTGCCATGTTTTTTGCCATGTGGATGTCATCACATGTTTGAAGCCGGTGGAAAGAGCTGTCTCGGCTCTGAGTTCCATTCAGCTATCGTTGCTCTTGGGTGACCTCGGCATGGCTGATGGGTGCAAAGGGCATTCGGATCATTCGGATCATCACAAGGTGGCCACGGCCACGGCGGCCACGGCATCTTTCTTGCTAGGCCTGGTGCAGGGTGTTTGGATATTGGATGTTTAACCGGTTCTTTCCTGGACTTTCAACGTAAGAGTGGCTGCTTCGATTTCGCGAGCCGTGTTGCACATCCACTCTAAAATTCTTATGCTCGGTGCCGCCCCCAGTGATGTTTGTTGGTTTATAAATGCCATTCAGCCATACATCTCCATTGTAATGAAGTTGCAATGCAAACAGTGTAGTCTCCGCCTTTTGTCTTACAATAGATTTCGACACAAGATTTCTTTGACATGTTTACCCTGTTTACCTGTTTCGATGTGGGCGCTCTTGTGAGTATGTCTTGAGTTCTGTCCTCTTGGTCAAAGGAGGCTAAGGAACCGATGAAAAAAATGTCAGCTGTGGCCAAGCCAATTCACTCACAAGCCCTGGACACTTGACAGATCTTGCCAATACTTGGCACGCTCCAAATCAGCAGGAGATGCGGCGAAAAGCAGCCACACTCTTTGCAGAGAAACAGCGCACATGCAAGATTTGCACGTCTTCCTTGAGGCAGTGGGGCGTCACTTTGCAGCAGTTCATGACAGCGGCTAGACACCATTTGAAAGGTTCAAAACACACCAATCAGATCTGCAGATAATCCTATGTGCTGTTGTAAATGAATACAGTACTTTGAAGATAACTAGAATCCATTTCAAAGACCTCCCTGCCCAACAAGCCCAAACCGCTAGAGCAACAACTACCAATTTCTGCCAGTGAAGTAAGTCCTTCTTTACCCCCTAGCAAACACAACCATTCTGAACGGATACGTGAGATATCAGTGTTTTTCACAAGGCATTGTGACCCGAAACGATACCAACTCATACAAGTATGTTTGGGTGAGTCTGGTTTCCCAATCAGAGTATTCGATGGCAGGTCTTTGCGGAGTTCAATGCTGAGCAAAACGCCTAAAAATTATCCGAAAATTGCTACGGCTTGGTTGGCTAGTGAACTATGGCTTCGGCTTCTTACCATCGAGAAAAAAACATTCGGTTAGCCAGTTAGACCAGCTTTTTCTTGGTGCCAGGCGAGTTTACAACTCGAAAATCCTCGGCTAAGGCAATGAGAGTCACTTCGAAGACATGATTAGCCGCATCCGCAGGAAAAGGCTGGCGAAGTTTGATGTCATGGATTTCTGTTTGGCCAATGGGAATGGGATGAATCGCTCGACTTCCACCTCGCCTCGCTCCTTCCGTGAAAGTGTAGAAACATATGAGCCAAACAGGTTCAAGGTGAGCTTGTGAAACTTGTGAAGTGATGTTGTTGAGACTATACAAGAAAAAGCCAAGACTATACAGACATAGAGCGCTTAGAGGTCTTACTGTAGAGCTTTGTTTGATCTGCGGACGCTGTTTAAAAGGCCGCTTTAGAAGATTGAGAGGAGAATGGGAAGTTTTCATAAGAGATGGACATTTGTGCTCTCCTCTGTAGTTCAATACTTAAACAGATCTTTTCCATACATAAATGGACATAAAGGGATTTACATGTGTATATATAAATATATTAACGCAAAGGAAACAAAAAATATACATACAAAAGGATGTATTGTAAATGGATATAAATGGATACACATACATAGTATAAATGAGCTATGTTCACTGACCGTGCTTTTTTTTTTGAAGGGCATAAACGACCATGGATCAGCATCGCCTTCGATACCACACAGGCTTTATGTTCTATTCCTCATGTTCGCCTGGGTGGCATGCATCGTCAAGCGAAAACTTGCTTGACTTTTTGGATGTGCCCACGCGACGGATATGGTTTTGTTTTGAAAAAAATGTGGACTGACCACCAATTGACCACCAATGTGTTTGCACATGTTTGCACTGTGAAAAACTCAGAAATCATGGGATCTTTTTGAGGTCATCTATTTTCAGACAAAACCTGATACAAATGCCATAGATCCAAGCCGCTGTGAACGAAGATTTGCCCATGCACAATGCACTGGGAACCCACGTCTCCAGTTGCGTTCGATTTTGATTTTGTTTTGAGCCGAACCATGTGCCATGGTCAAAATTGGGACTTGTCCACCGGCACGGGATAGTCATAGCCCTTATAAACACAGAGAAGAAGGCTTTTAGATGAAGCTCCTATCAAGATCGCGTTTTTTAATGGCCAGAGTCCATGTCTCAATCATATCCATGGCAACCTGGTACAGCACCCGGGCTCACGCACTTGGCATCCAGCGACTGGTCTCACGAAGAGGGGGACTTCGCGGTCTGCAAGCTGCGCTAGGCATCGGGGTAGCTGTCATGGGCTTGGGCCAAAATGGGTTATCCTCCTATAAAAAGCGTTTGTTTTTCTATAGTTAATTTCTGATCCATGCCCAAATCTGCTTAGATTAACGGTAATAGATGGTAATAGTAATATTTTTGAAAACAGTGGGGGTTGCTAGTGAAACTCTATGAACATCTATGATCCATACCCAGCTCAACAACCATGACCGCTCAGCACCGTTGCACACCGCAACATTTGACGCGCTGATGCGATCCGGAGAAAACCATGAAGATGGTCGAAAAAAATCCGAATCGATGACTGAAACTACCCCCCAAAGACATAGAATTTGACTAGCAAAAAGAATTGTAACCAATTGTAACCAACAAGATGGTCATATGATATTATATGGTATATACATATATATATATACAACCAGCACACATTGAGCTGTTTGATGCTGTTTGGCAGCCAGAGTGTGGCATGTCATCAACAAACTGTGCACAGCGAGACCCGCTTGGGATCATCTTTCAGCTCGCTGAAAAAACATGAAAGGCCTGGTCCATGCCGGGCACAACAGACCATTGGTATCCTTTGGTTTTTTTGAGTTTTAAAAAACCATCGATCTTAGTTTGGTTTGATTTGGTTCTTTGGTACCCTGAATTTGATGGTGAATCACAACTTCACTACCTATGTCACCATTGTTGTTTTTGAACCATGTGTCTTCGTCAAAAAGAGCTGTTTTTGCGGCTCAGATTTGCAGTCAGCTATAGTCACCACCAGCAGACAACATCGACATGGCTGACGGGCAGGGCACAGCGCGTTCCTCAAAGAGCTCGTTCTTACGAGGCCTAGCTGCTTTCGACGATTCCGAAGCGTTCGGTGGTGCCCCTCCTCCGATTTTTACTCGTTGAGTTTCAGCCATTAGCTCGTTCGATATCTACCATATTGCATAGTTAGCCTAATTGTAAACCAAGTGAGCGATCTAAGGGGCCACACCGTGATGACATATCTGACATATCTTCAGTGCATTCGAGCCTCGAGCATGTCTTGAGTTTCAAGTCCTCGTCAAACAGTTAGCTCCTTCTCGAAGAAGTCTCAGTTGTTGCCAGGCCCGCAGGTCATCGAAGACATGTTGATGATGATGATGATGATGATGGTTATATAATGGTTATATAATGGTTATATAATGGTTATATAATGGTTATATAATGGTTATATAATGGTTATATAATGGTTATATAATGGTTATATAATGGTTATTAATGACTATTAATGATTATATCCCAGTACTTGGCAGGCTCCAAATCTGCCGGAGACGGAGCGAACAGCCACGCTCTTTGCAGAGCAACAGCGCACATGCAAGATTTGCAGGTCTTCCTTGAGGCAGTGGGGCGTCACTTTGCAGCAGTGAAATGGACAGCGGCTAGACACCATTTGAAAGGTTCAAAACACACCAATCAGATCCGCAGATTTTCCTATGTGCTTTTGTAAATGAATACAGTACTTTGAAGATAATAGAATCCATTTCAAAGATTTTCAAAGACCTCCCTGCCCAACAAGCCCAAACCGCTAGAGCAACAACCACCAATTTCTGCCAATCAAGCAAGTCCTTATTTACCCCCTAGCAAACACAACCATTCTGAACGGATACGTGAGATACCAGTGTTTTTGCAAGGCATTGTGACCCGAAACGATACCAACGTGTCATGATCAAAAGATGGACTATGTAGCCATATTGGGGGATGGCCAATGATGGCCATCCATCCATTTATAAAGCTTTGTTGCACTCATTGTCAGGAATCCAAAATGATGGTGGGATGACCAGTACCCATAAATCATGTTTTGACCATAGCACATTTATTGTTCAACCCATTCTTCTGGGAGTTGCTAAAGATGCTAAAGCTTGATTGGCGAGTTTTAACCGCGTCTTTTTTCCCAGACATGGAGATCTACCGCGTTCCCAGACTTGGAGCACCTCATAGCACCCTGAGGCAACGAGAGCGGCTTCGAAGACATGATTGGCCGCATCCGCAGGAGATGGCAGGGCAAGTTGGATGCCATGCACTTGAAGGAAGCAGAGTCTGAGGTCCCTCACTCCCCACAGCCAGAGTCTGAAGATTTCTGTTTGCCCATGAGTGGGATGCAACGCTCCAGGGCTTGCTCCCTCTTCCGTGCTTCATGTGAAACTGTGAAATCTTGTATAGCTTTGGTGATCGTGAACCACTGGTGACTTTCTGGCTGCAGGGAACACTAGGATGTACCGCTTCGCACAGGGGCTACGTGCTTGCAAAAACGGAAATTGTCCTTTTGTTGTTCTTTGGGTTTGTGGTTGGGTTCCCCCGATTTACAGTGGTAGCGGAGCCCGGTTTCGACCGGGCTGGACAATTTCCGTTTTGGTAAGTCGTAGCCCCTGTTCGGAGCATGGCCACGGGCAACCCGCCTGCCGTGCCACCATCAGATGGCGACAATGAGCCACTCGAGGAGAGTGGAGGGGAAAGGCGGCAGCCTGGGAGGCCTGCTGCTTCAGCGGGAATGACTGAAGAGGACATGGTGGCCTTTAGACGCTTCCAGAGGTTTCTACGGATGGAGCAGGGGCCAAATCCAAGTCCTCGCAGAGGTCGCCGCGGACGAGATGAAGATGATGATGATGATGATGATGGGTATGGTGACAAAGGACAGGCGGGGCCACCGCCGAGCTGGGACGGGTCGTCTTCCTTTGAGGACTTTTTGATCCGTGCTCGCTTGTGGTTGGCAACTACCAAGGCAAAAGGAAAGGCCAGAGGACCCCTTTTGCTGAAAGCGCTCAGTGGTACGCCTTTCGAGACCTTCAAGCACCTAGCAAAGGATGCGGCCTGGCTGGCTGATGCCAACAACGCCAACACGTTGCTCGAGACCATGGACAAACCGGAATACTATGGTGATGATCAACAAGAACACATGCTCACGGCTCTCAGCCGTATCACATACCATGTGAAGAGACAGAAGAATGAACCATGGCGAGACTTTTTCGCACGTTGGGAAGGAGCGATGCGAAAAGTGAACCAGCATCGCATCAACCTCCCCTTGGACTACGAGGGCTTTTTGATGATCAACGGCCTTCAGCTCTCAGAGACTGACACGAAGGCCTTATTGAACTTCACTCGAGGATGCATAAAGCCTTCGTCAATCAAGGACTGGCTGCGGAAGAACGAGACACGTTTAGCGGCCAGTGAACTTGGTGCTGAGAAGGCCAAGGTCAACAAGGTCTACTTTGCCGAGGACGTCTTGGAGAAGGACCCCTACGACGAGACCGGCGACGAGGTGGACCAGGAGATCGAGATCTTGGAGAACTATCTCACTGACTTGCAGGACGGCGAGGAGATTGCGGAGCACGACGTGTTGGAGGAAGAGGACGCGGCAGAAATCCTAGCAATGATGCTCAAGCAAAAGAAGACCTACAAGGAGTCTTCGCGTGAGAAAAAGGAAAAGGAGCTCTCCAGAGGTTATGGAATGCCTGGGAAGGGAGGCAAAGGTTTTGGAAAGGGCCTTGGAAAGGGGCGAAGTTTCATTCAGCCCGGACAGTACAAGGTTTCCATAGAAGAAATCAAGAGGCGCACCAAATGCAACAATTGCGGAACCCTGGGGCATTGGAAGAGAGAGTGCCCGTTGCCGCCCAAGAGTTCCAATGCCAAGGTGAACGACACGCACCTTCTGGAATCCTTTGAGGAGATGGAGGAAGCGGTTTTCCTTGGGATGCTTGAACATCGCCGAGCCGAAGGTGACCTGAGCGAGCCTGAGGTAGAGATGTCTCAGTTTTCTGATTGTAGCGTAGGAGATTTTGACAGATTGCCACTCCGTGAGGCATACAAGACTGAGTTGGGACCAGAATCCAAGGGAAGTGTTTTTGAGTTGTTTATGTTTGAAAATTATTTGTGTAGGTTGGTTCAAAAACAAACTATCGATGATACCACCTGTGCAACCGTTGACACCGGATGTCAAAGACTTGCAATTGGAAGTAGCACCCTGAAGCAGTACGCAATGAGATTGCCAACAACCCTTCAGGTGACTCTTCACTCAGAGACCAATCGTTTCAAGAGTGTTCACAATGTTTCTACGACATCTAAGGTGGCCACAGTTCCTAGCAGTTTGGGACCGAAAGGAACTTTTCTTCGACCAGCAGTTTTTGAAGATCCCGCTAGTCATCAAGCACCTTTTTTGATCTCGCTGACCTTCCTGATGCATTGCAATAGTACATTGGGGTTAGATGAAGAATCAGGACTCTATCTCATGTTTCGAGATAGCCAGACACGTATCCCTCTACATCTTGGACCTTCAAATGCCCTAAGAGTACCTCTTCAACTTTTTGAGCCCAATAAGATTGAGAAACTCAGGCAGGTTCAAGGTCTGTTGCATCAAGGTCGTGAGTTTGAAGTTCTGGCCTTAACACAGAACTTTTGCTCAAGGACAGTGGGGTCTACAGCACCGAACGTGATCTCCGAGAAGCGCCATGGAGTCGATGTCCAAGCGTGCTCGGTCCACCACTTTGGACCCGGAGAGACTGGATGTGTGGAACCGCATGGTGAAAAAGCTGATGGCACTGGTGATCCCTATCAACCTCCTGATGGAACAGGCCCTACGTTTGCCGACCGGCAACCACAAGAAGATGATGGCCACCCTGGTGGAGAAGATGGAGATGGAGGACTTGATCCATGCCCGGGAGTTGATCGCGGTGCAGATTCGGAAGCTTCAGCTTTGTCAAGATCTACGGGACTCCGAGGACTTCATCGTCATGACGGACCTGGACGACGTCGAGGTGATCGAGCCTACATCAATGACTTCAAGGACACCAACGACTCCGGCGACGGCGACTTCCAGGACTTTGACGACAAGACGTGCCATGCCAGCAGCCAGCAGTTCGTTGGCTCCCAGCGAAGCCATGACACAGGGATCAACGGGCACCAATGGAGCCGGGAAGGTGGGAGATGTGAAGGGCCTGGAGATTGTCTTCGGCTACATCCCTCCATGCCATTGCGGACATCAAGCCCGACTTCACTTGAGTCGCACGGAGAAGAACTTCGAGAAGTTCTTCCTGCGATGCCCACGAGACCCGGGAGTGCAGTGCAATTACTTTCAATGGACCACGGCACAACCGTTCCAGGATGTGACAGCTTGGAAGTACAAGGATCAGGGAGAGGGAGCAGTTCCTGCGGCAGAAGCCCTACAGGACATTGTTCAGAACACCTGCCAGCACAAGAACACGACCAAGCAGGGATCCAACGGGGACGTCGAGCGGGTGACATGCAAGATGTGCGGCAAGCTCCTGTCGGTCAAGTCCCGCAAGGAGATCAAGGAAAAGAAGACCAGTTCTTCGACCGGAACCACTGCGGATTTCGAGGAGTACCAGAAGTTTCCCGAATGGAAGAAACACCAAAAGAAGTGACGGACGACAAGAAGTCCCTGTCTGACAAACAGGTCAGAAAAATTCGAGCGGCCTTGAAACAGGCCGTCGGTTTTTGGCGGCAGATACAGGCCATGTTAACTGGACATGGTACTGAAGATACAGAAGTTTCGAAGATTATGAGGCAGACGAATGCCGAAATCTGCCGTGAACTTTACTTCCGGCCAGAAGGTACAAAAAGGAGCCGACAGATTGCGGAAGTCATGGGACTGAGTCATCAACAGTTGAAAACAGTTGCCGAAGTTTTTAATCCTGGTTGTTTTTCTAAACAAGTGTTGAAACATCAGTTGATTCCTGGTAGGGTTTTTGACATTGAACTTGGCAGTGATTTGAGACAGAAAGAAAGGCAGCAGGAGGTATTCAGGTATTTGAAAAGCGTGAGACCCGGACTTGTGACCATTGCACCACCTTGCAAGTTGTTTTCCCAACTTCAAAACTTGTCGATGAAAAAGAGATATCGCAGTAAAGAACTCATGCAAAAGTATCTTGAAGACAAACAAGAAGCCATGGAGTTGTTGGAGTTTGCGATTTCCGTTTGCCTTTTGTGTCAAGAACTTGGCATCAAATTCGTGATCGAACATCCATTTACTGCCACTTCATGGCAAACCCCCGCCATGCAGAAGCTTTTGAGGAATCCACTTTTCTACTTTTCTCGTGCTGATCAATGCGAGTATGGACTACGAGGACCACGTGGAGGGCTGCATCGAAAGGCAACTGGCTTCGTCACCAACTGCAAGGAGATTTCCATGGTCTTACGGCGAAGATGCTCTGGCGAACATGAACATGAGGTCATCATCGGGGGAAAGGTCTCCGAACTGGCACAGAGATATCCCAAGAGACTCATTGACCAAATCTTGGGAGCCTACCAGAAGAGCATTTGCGAGACTGTGGAATTGATGTCACTCCACAATGTTGTGGCGGAAAACCAACGAATAGATCAGCTGCTGAGAGACTGTCTCCAAGGAGTTCAAGGAGAGAAGCCGACTCCGGGAGAAGAACATCATTCACCAGAAGTTCCAGGAGATGACGGAGGACAACAACGAGATGCTGACCAACTTCCGCATTGTGGAGTTTATCAAGATGATACAGAATTTGGAAATGACAAAGAACTTCATCATTCTAAAGTACTTCGACGTTGTCAAGAACCACCCGGTGGTACTGTCCTTCAACGTGATACAGTATGTCAACGCGATCCAGAATGTCAAGAAGCTGCGGTTCTTCGAGGTGACAAGGAATGTCCAGGAGAGCTGAGAGAAACTGGAAGGATAGAGAAAGATATTTTGGCAGTGGAGATGGCGGAGGAACCAACTGAAGGAGTTGGCAAAGACTTGCCTCTTAGCGGAAGATTTTCGATTGGGAGACTACTTCAACGAGCACATGAAGGGCTAGGACACCCGAACAACGACCGATTTGTTCGGATTTTACGGTATGCCAACGCCAAGCCCAACGTGATTGAGGAGGCCAAGAAACTTCAATGTAGTGTCTGCCAACGGCATCAACAAGTTCGACCAGCACGACGAGCAGCTCCACCAAAGGAGCTAGACTTCAATGACTGCGTTGGAGTGGACGTGGTCTACTTGCCCCTTCCAAACGGAAAGACGAGACCCAGTTTGAATATCATTGACTGGAGCTCAAAGTTCCAACTGATGATACCGACGGATACCAAACGACCTGGGCAGCTTCGAGAGGCGTACAGACACTGGCTACGCCTTTTTGGACCACCAAAGAGAATGGCGATTGACATGGGCAAGGAGTTCAAAGGAGTTTTTGCTCAAGCAGCAGAGTCGGATGGAACATATGTGGATCCGGCGGCAGTGGAGGCGCCACATCAAAGAGGCATCACCGAGAGGCATGGAAAGACCTTTAAGTTCATGCTGATGAAGGCCATGGACACGTACAATTGTACCAATGTGCAAGAGTGGGAAGAGTTGGTGGACGTGACCACCATGACGAAGAATCGGATGCTGCAGCACAACGGGTTCTCACCTTCACAACGAGTCTTTGGATTCAATCCGAAGATACCTGGAGGACTACTTTCCGATGATGGAGGTAACCGAGTTCATCCAGACAAAGTTCGACAAGGTGATCTGACCGTGGAGAGATCTATGAGGATGAGGAAGGCAGCAGCTGAGGCCTTCCTAGAAGCTGACGCCGACGAGGCTTTGAGAAGAGCAGTGTCAACTGGTCCGAGACCTATGCAGGACTATGACATTGGAGAGATGATCTACTTTTACAGAATGGGAGCTGACAAGGCGAAGAAGTTTGCCCCCGGATACTGGTGCGGACCAGCTCGCATCATGATGATTGATCAACCATCAACCATCTGGGCAAGTTACCAAGGGACCTTGGTGAAAGCAGCTCCAGAGAGAGTTCGACGAGCTAGCCTGGAAGAAAACCTCAGTCTTAGTGGTTGGTTGGCGGACTTGGTGAAGAACAAGCATGATCCATGCACAGATCCCAAGAAAGGCTACATCGACCTTACAGAACATCCTCTTCCACCGGAAGTTGAACGATCAGGAGATGCAGATGACGAAGAATATGAGCCGAGTGTGATGGATGACGAGGAGTTTGCAGAGGCCCTGAAGAACCAACCCCTGAAGAGAAAAGGTCCTCCATTGGGACCGAAACCTCTTAGACGATACTATAGCAAACAAGAGCAGGACCTGGAGGATTTTCTTGCGGCAGCAGACACGGGCAAACTACGTGATGAACGTCAAGAACCACCTGAACTTCATCAACCAGCTGAACTACCTGTACCTGATCAAGTTCCTGGAGACGAAGAGCGAGAGGAGATTGAGGAGACCGGGACAAAACGGGAGCATGGAGACGGAGATCCACCTGGAGATGAAGAAGAACGACCAACCAAGAGAAGCCGAGCAGAATACCTAGAGATGTACCACCTGAAGGTGGACAACTTGATGAAGCAGCGACAGAGGAAAGAGATTAGGCTGCAGGAATTGGATCGGAAGAACCATGAAAGTTTCCTGAAGGCAATCAACAAGGAGATCCAGACCAACATAGAAGCTGGAGCCTACCAGATCTTGGGAGACAAAGAATCTGCCTGGATCCGACAACAATGCCCTGAGAAGATCATGGAAAGTCGTTTTGTTCTGACCGCGAAGCCTCTTGAACCTCAAGAAGTCCAACTAGCAAAAGAGACAGGACTTTTACTTGACTGGGAGTCAGAAGAACCATGTAAGGCCAAGGCTCGACATGTGATGAAAGGTTTTTCGGAGGATGGATCCTCTACCATCGAAGCGACAACACCACAAGTGACCCGAGAGGGAGTACTGATGGTTGCTCAAATGGTAGCAAGCCATAGATGGAGACTGGGTTTTCTGGATTTTACTCAAGCCTTTATGTCTGGAGACCCAATTCAAAGGACCATCTACGCAGCCCAGCCGAGAGAAGGAATTCCAGGTTTGTCGCCTGGTCAACTACTGAAACTTGAAAAGGTGTGCTATGGACTGGTAGATGGACCCTATGCTTGGTTTCAACACCTGAATAGAATGCTTACCAAGGATCTCAACTACCAACAGTCCCTGGCCGACCCATGCATCTATTTTCAACATCGAGAAGTTCAAGGACCAGATGGACTTTGGCGCAAGGAACTTGGAGGAGTGATCGCTGTGGCTACTGATGATTTACTACATGGAGGTGACGAAGAGCATCTGCGGTGCATGGAGATCATCCAAAAGAAATACAAGCTGGGCAAATACCAATTTGACCAAGGGAAGTTCACCGGAAAGCAGTTCACTACGATGCCAGATGGAAGCATCTTGGTCAACCAGGCCCAGTACACCAAGGAGAAGCTGATCGACATACAGATCGACAAACACCGGAAGAGACAGAGATACAGCTTCTGTTCCGAGAAAGAGATCAGCGAGTTGAGAGCTAGCGTGGGAGCATTGTCATGGCTTTCCAAAGAATCCAGACCGGACTTGGCAGGAAGAGTTGCTCTTCTACAACAAAACTTTCCCAGACCCAGAGTCAAAGATTTGATCGAAGCCAACTCGATCACCCAAGAAGCGAAGAAGAACCCAGAAAGTGGAATTAAGATCATGCCGATCTTACCACAGAAACTACGAGTTGGAGTAGCAACTGATGCTTCATGGGCCAATGCGAAGGACAGAGATCGACTTGAAGATCATCGAGATGATTTTTGGGAAGAGACGGAAGGCTTCTGGATTAGACACCACAAGACACCGAGAAGAACCCTGTTTCATCCTGGAGCTGTTGAAGGTCCTGATCTACATGATTTGCTACCAGTTCGCAAAACTGTCCGAGATCAAGGCAAGGTCTCCGAGGACTTTTGGAACAAAAGTGATAGTTTTCAGTCAGAAAATGCAGAATGGACTGGAAAGACATACTTTGTGAAACAACCTTTTGGAGAAAAGCTACCGCCCACGGAAATCAATGAGATGTTCCTAAAGTTGATGAACTGCAGTTCTCAAGGTGGGTATATCATGATGTACTACGACAAGGATTTGGAAACACTACCAACTCCACAAATGGTATCAGTGACATCATGGAAATCCACTAGGCTGAAACGCAAAACAGTGAATACCTTGTCAGCAGAATGTCAAGCACTTATCACTGGCATTGGACATATTCATTGGCATCGCTTTCTGCTGCTTGAACTGAACGGAGAGAACATGTCTGATCGAGAATGGGAACATCGACTTTCGTCCATACCCTATGTCTCAGTGGTTGACTCCAGATCGCTCTATGATTGTCTCAATAAACTGGTCTGTACCTATGCTCAGGTGGAAGACAAAAGAACGGCGATCGATGTGGCGATTCTCAAGGACGACCTCTACAAGACTGGAGGGCATCTCAGATGGGTGGACGGTTCCAACATGGTGGCCGATAGTTTAACTAAGAAGATGTCTAGCGAGTTTTTGAGGTTGATTTGTAACCAAGGATTCTGGTCATTAACCAAGTCAGGACACCAGAAGTTAGCAAGTCAACATGATTTGCTCATGGTCACGATACACCAGCCATAATGTTGTGGCGGTGTGAAATCTTGTATAGCTTTGGTGATCGTGAACCACTGGTGACTTTCTGGCTGCAGGGAACACTAGGATGTACCGCTTCGCACAGGGGCTACGTGCTTGCGAAAACGGAAATTGTCCTTTTGTTGTTCTTTGGGTTTGTGGTTGGGTTCCCCCGATTTACAGAAACATATGAGCCAAATAGATGCATGGTGAGCTTGTGAAGTGATTTGGACGATTTTGAAGAGGTTTCAAGAAACAAAGAGCGTCAAGACATGTCAAGACTATACATAGAGACATAGAGCATTTAGAGTCATGGCAAGTTTTTTTTGATCCAGGGACGCTGTTTTTTTTTCGGCAGCTTCTTTGGAAGATTGGGAGGAGAAGTGTAACGCTATGGGGAAATATCATGCCCAGCTACGATTAGTCCCTTTTCTTTGCAGGGTTATCATGGGATATTTACAAGGCGGGAACCCCCAGTGATGTTGGTTCGTTTAGTTTCACCCCATTTACTAGAATTCGAGATATTTTTCAGAAATCATAAGGAATCTAGTATCAACCAGAGGTCTCACCTAGGCATTTCAACCAACTTAGCCTATAACTTAGGACCTTGATGCTGGGGGGTAGCACCTTACCGGACCGTCCGGATCATCGCTCAGCCATGGAACACGCGGCTTGCACACGGCGTCCACAGGATGGGCCCCCAGTCGAAATCGCGTGAACCGTTGCCTTACGTTTGTGGCTGAATTCTATGGCGTATGGTAGATATAACGAGCTAGTTAATGGGTTTATAAGCCAACTTATAGATATAACGAACTAGTTAATGAAGGTTATACCCCATGACGGATCCATGGTATATATTATATGCTAACATGACTGGGGTATATTGATGGGATCCATGTTACCATATATAACAGCACCATGGATCCTATGGGTACTGGTTTATAAACCAACTTATAACATCTTACAACTGGGGTCCCCGTCCTACTGGCGTGTTTGACTTTGAGTTTGCTTCGATTTGAACCAAGGGTGTGCCATGAAAACGACGCTTGTAAAATAGTCGAAGTATGTTTAAGTATGTTTATGTAATGAATATCAGGAATCCTATTCAATGTGGTAGGATGGACCAGGATGGACATATACTCCATATGTGTGTTGAATAATTATGGCACCTGCGGAACAGCACCCTTGCTGACAGCAGATGGCGTTCAGCTCAAGGGTTTTTCTTCGGCAAATTCAGCCTTGACCAGTCGCCCCACTGCCGTTGCTTCCTGTACTTTCGCGAATGGGCCGCTAGGGGTCAAAATTCAGCACACATTTTGAGTTCATAAATGGGTGACCCTCAGTTGTCATTTGAGTCATTGGATGTTCTTGGTCATTTGCGATGGCTCAAACAATGGTGAAAACTGTTGTTGCAAATGGTAAAACATGGTAAAACAATGTAAAACAGTTTGGCGAAATCTTTAAGAAAACGGGTGACCATCCCTAAGTTTTTCTTCGGGCCTGGCATGTCTTTGGGCGGAGAACCAGGGTGAAAAGGCCCAAAGCCATACTTCGTTTGAGAATGCTGACTGCAGATTCCTGATTGTTGATTACTAATTAGTGTACCACTGGTGCTATGGTGAATCATTACCTTTGTGTTGCCGTGATTTCATTTGAAATTTATGATTGACAACTAGCTGGGACTGATGTCGTTGTTCTTGGCGGAGGGCATGTCTGGTCGCGGCAATATGTTTGTTCAAGTCATCATGCTCTAAGTGGCGTGGAGGCCTGGAAGATCTAGAATTTCAGCGTTTTAAACTGGCAGGTGGTTTCATTATGTTTCAGGTCTTTTTAATTCTTTTTATGTCTTCCATCCATATCCAAATTTAGAAATATAATAATTATAAAAATGGTTAATTCTATCACTCCAGCCAAAGCAACGATTGGCTAACGAGACAGGTTAAAGCCACGAAACTGAAGGCAGTCGTGCATGGTCAGTTGCGTTGCTCATGGTCGTGTCCTGGATTTTTTTACTGGCAGTATGAAAGTGGAGACGAGTCTAGGGTGTTCTGTCTTGTGGAAGCTCGTTGTAGAGTGGAAGCTCGAGTGGTGTGTGTGTGTGAGTGTTTACAAAGCAGCGCAGAAACTTGATGTCAAATAGGGAACAAATATCGAAGGAGCGGCTAGTGACTCTCAGCATTTAAATAGTAGCAGTGTCTACTTGAATTGAATGTGCATCCCAATTTCTAAGTGCGTAATAACTATCGACTATGCCTATGCTATCAAAGGAGGTTTAGAAGTGAAACTTCCGAGTTACGAAAAATTGCTAGTGGTGGTTTTTCAGAGAAGAGCAGTGAAGACAGCTGTGATTTGGGCCGTGCGCTTGTCTGCGCAAGATGAATAGCCCGTGAGTATGTCCATTTCTACGTCGTGAAACATATATAGCTGTTTTTATCTGTTACATCTGAAAAACCACTTCCACTACCAGCCCATCCACGAATATCATGAATATTTTTTGAATATCATAAATACATATAAATACCATGAATTTCATGAATATCACGAATCATATGGATATACCCTCTGGTTATTTAACATAGCCATGGTATAGATGGCCCATAGAAATAGATGGTTTACCTGGGTTTACCTATTAAACATGGTGGATCTTTCCATGGCTATGTTAAATAACCAGAGGGTATATCCATATGAATCATGGGTTCATCGAAATTGGAGCGCCGGTCTCATTTTAGCCCCGAGACCTCGTCACCAAGATCATGGCACCGTGGCGGCGGGACTGTACGTTGAAACAGACAAAGGCAAATCGCAAGAAAAAGAGATGTCAGTAGAAGATGAATGAATTTCTAATACCACTTTACCAACGAGAAAAAAATCGCAAGAAATTCACTTTCGCAAGGAAAAAAGGATGTGAGAATGTCAGGAGAAAGAAACGCCAGGTGAATGAGACGTCAAGATTCAGATCTGTTAAGAGAAGCGGGGTTTGAAGAAAAGGGTCAAGAGAAGATCAAGAGTCAGAAGCATCAAGGTAAAGCGGGTTGGAAAGGGAAGGGATGTCAGACTGTCAAAGGGAAACCAGATCAACAGAAATCAGAAAAGGATGTCAAGAGAAAGAGATGTCAAGGAGAGAAGCGTGTCAGGAGAACGAGATGTCGGCACAAAGAAGTCCCATCAAAAAGAGTTGCCAAGAGAAAGGAATGTCAAGAGAAAGGGCTGCAAAGAGGAAGAGGTGCCGAGGGACATAAATGTAAAGAGAATTGGAAGCCAGGTGGTCTGGCTGCGTTCCTTCCTATAGGCTTTCCCTCTTCTGCACAGGCTTTCCCTCACCTTTTCCAAGCTCCACCAGGCTTGTCCCACGCGACAAAAAAGAGTGCCTGATACGGGTTGTCATGGTGGTGTATGGCCCATTGGTGTTTTCTCGCGTTGGTGGTGTATAGAATGATGATCTCCAACGATTAAGAATTCTAACATGTATCGCGGAGGCTGAAACCACCAACCAGTTTTTGATTTGATGGTAGGGTTCAGTTTGTGGCGGTAACAAAATGTAAAAAGTAGATCCTCTATGATCTACGCTATGAAAAATCCCATGCTCACCCAACATCCCCCTGAGGGTGAGTTATGTTTATTGAACTTGCTTTTGGCATGACTGTTTAGAACCAGCAACAGAGCTACAAAATTTGAGACCCAACTTATTAAATTGCGGTGAGGTCTTTAACCCCAAACCAAGTATTACTTGGATCATTCGGGTTAGAATTGGTTCGTAGTCCTGGTTCCTTTGTTGTCTATATATATATAGCTTTAATATGCATATATGATCAAATATGTAAAATTATGTAAATATATACACAAGTAAGTTCCCTCACTACTATCATTCCCCTTCACAACTTGCTTTGCAACTCCATTGTCCAATTCGTGGGGCGATCTTCCAAGCCACGCTACTTAAAAGCAGCTAATGCCTGCGCCCGGGTTGACGGAATCCGTCAGCCTTGGGGAGCTGAGCGCGGAACTTGAGCGAGTCTCACCAAGAGGGGGACTGTGCTGTTCTGTTGTAGCGCTCACCTTTTTTCTATGGTGATCTTATTGTGTTTATTAAATTCATAGCCCTCGACCAATGTTGTGGATGATGCACGGCAGGCGGTTGAGATATGTTGAGATCTGGAGAAAGGAAGAGTGGAATGATCGTCCTGTGTGGGGCTACAATGATGGTCCCCCCTGGTGCAAGTCTCTTGGACAACCTCCCTGTCAAAACACGGCAAGTTTGTTCACCTTCATGAACCCTGACACCCTGTTTCCAACGTTGCTTTCCCCCTTGTTTCATGAACTGACTGGGACGATTTTCGGGCCTACAAACTCCAGTTTTGTTGTCCACCATGTGAACATTCCCCATTTTGGTAGACCACCATTTTGTGACTTAACCATATCAGGTTTCTTCGAATACTATGTATCCTCAAGATATTTCATCAACATGATGATAATGGATAAAATTCATATAATCATTTGACTGTTATATCCTTGTTAACAAATTATGAGAATAATCGAAGAACATTCGTCTAATTTGTTGACAACGAATGCAATCATATAAACATATGATGTTGATAAATTAGAAGATAATGGATTCATCATTCATATCTATTATACATATTATACCATGATTCTGCGATCTTGGCGCGCAAAGCGCATAGCGCGCAACCTCCAACTCAATCACTCCTTCCATTTATGCGCGACCACTTCCCAGTTCCCAGTTCCTTGCCCCTATTTTGAGTTTCAATATGTTTCAGCCGCTGAATTGTGAAGGCATTTGCAGGCTACCCTCTGGTAATTTAACATAGCTATTGAAAATGGCCATAGAAATACTGGATTTACCCAGCTATAAAATGGTGGATCTTTCCATAGTTATGTTATAAAGGTTTACCAGGCCGGGTAACTCATCCAATTAAAAAGCCATCAAAATCCACTATCTTCCCCCCATGTTGCCTAAATTTTCATTGGTCAAGGTGGGTCGTCGATATGGGTCGCCAGGTGCGGAGAAACAGCTCCGACGAGAGATGAATTCGCAGGTGGCGAGCTGGTTCACCCACGGTTTGCTATGGAAAATGGCTCATTTATAGATGATTTACCCGTGAAATTTTGGTGATTTTCTACAGTATTCCATATAGTTATGGTAGTTTACCGGAGCGTAACCAAAGGTTTAGGTGTTGAGAACTGGATGAGATTTCAGAACCGTTCACATCCCCTAGCCAGGAACGAGCCAAAGGGAGTCCATGGTCTTGATTGTTTGCATCCAGTTTTGGATGGCATATTAATTTTCTCCTTGGCCAGATTGCCCAAGTGGGGCTTCTCAACCCCTATAGGACAGAATTCAGGGAGGAAGCGTTTCTCAAGCATTTCATTTGGATCGAACGCGTGCCACCCTTTCCATTCCCGGGGCTCCTAAGGTTCCAAGTGTTATACACAGTTGTGGGTGGCCAATATTCATGTGCAGCCTGTAGCCGTAGCCAAAGTTGAGTCCCAGCCTTCACTTTCAAGAGTATGTAATCATTATATGGGGGTCCCAGTTTTCCAGAGTTTTTTGTGTAGTTGGGTAGTTAGCAATATTCCTGCCTAAGTTTTGGTGTGTATATATATATATCGAATATGTCTGGAATACAGATACATGTATATATATATATATTTAATTATAATTATATATATATGTGTATACACATACACATACACATTATATTGTTGGCTGTATCCATATCCAACAACATAATATGGCTGGTTTAACACCCACGTATCATTTCTGGAAAATAAATCGGCTTTGTTTTTAAGAAAAATAAAACCTCTTCTACTGTGTATATTTCTGGTATATATCCGCATGATTAACCCCATCCAACAAAGCCACGTTTGTTGCCTATTTTGCCAACTGTTTTAGTGCCATTAGTAAATTGGGGAATCCGCCATTCTGTATTTTAAATGGTTGAATCCCATTTTTCTGGGGGCGAATCTCCACCATTGAAATAAGATTTTCTCGGCACCCCCATCCCATCTTGATCCCATCTTGATCAACCCCTGAAAATAGCCGCAGCATAGTCGCATGAATCCCTGAAAGTGTCGGATCATCAACCACCTTTTTGTGTTGGTATCAGAAACATCCATTTTATTGATTGGATCCCATAGCACTTGCACTACTAATATCCACTAAGATCCACTCATAGCCATTTACATCTCATCAACTATCCCTATTCTGGTTGGTTTCATAGCTTTCATATCTCCATTTTCTCGGTAAAATACCACCACGAAACCAACAAAAGCACATCTTCTTGGTATCCCTTTGATAATTATAACTTTTCTTCATACCACACAATATCCCACAATACCAGAGCCCAATTATTGTTGGAACTTTTGTGGAGGCATGAATCCATGATGGGGATGGCCATGAATTGCCATGTTTTTTGACGATTCCTATGGGATGGATGGCCATGAACAATATATCATATTTTTGGTCATATATTATATATATTATATATCATATATTATATATATTATATATCATATATTATATATATTATATATCATATATTATATATATTATATATCATATTATATATATTATATATACTATATGTAATAATTAATCATATTCCGTAAAATCCCCTGACTTTCCAATGATATTTCCAATGATATTTCCAATTATATCCATGATATATCCCATGATATCGACTATTGTTGACATTTTTTGACGATAATGATATAAACCATTGATTTTCCATAATTAGTTCATGATATGGATCATAAAATGATATTATGGTTATATGCTCTCCACTAACAGTAAATTAACATAGACCCTGGCAGTCATCGGGGTTGGAAGACTGGTTTCCACTATAAAATGGCTTATTTTCAGGGTCGAACTGTTAATTTACCAGAGGGTAATGGTTTATGATATGTTCCCATGATATTGACCAGAAACCATTAATTATATACATCTTTTGACCATGGCCAGGATCGGGCCTTGACGGCCAAAACTCCGAAGACTTCAAAAGTCACGGGAATTCTGGTGGCTCAGCGTAGCCGGCGGGTAAACCTTTGAGTTTTAGTAGCTTCATGGGGGTTTAGCTAACGCAATTTAGTGGAAATGCTGGGAGTTATTGGTTTAACGGTTTAAACCTCATTTGCTGGGGATAATCTAACTGGTGTAGCTAAGAGAATGTCTTGACCCTTTGCAGCACAACTAGGGCTAAATGCGAGATTATTGGATTGATCCGGGCATGAGAATTTCTGGGTCTTAGCTGACATAACTTGGTAAACCAACAAATGATGATTGTACTTGATATTTCAGCAGGATTCTGCAGGTAAATCAGATGATTGTACTTTGATATTTCCATCAAACTAACATACAACAGTTTGAATGCAGGATTCTGCAGTTCTGCAGGTCAGTTCTTTACTCTTGATCCGTTCTTTGCTGATTCAGCATGAAGAACAGCAGGGAGATCAAAGCTTTAGAAGTAAAGGCTAATGCATTTAGACATACCGTGGATAGAAGAAATCCTGCGCCACCGAAAGGATGGTTGAAACCCTATAAAACATGGGATTTTGCCCATCTATCAACTGGTGCAGGATTTCTCTGGCCCATCCACAGTATGGTGATATATAGTGATATGCATATACACAGAATTATCGTCAAAGGTGACGTGACTTCTGAGACCCATTGGAGCAGCCTAAAAAGCACAAAGGCCCAGCTGGAGGCTCCCAAAGTTCCATATTTGGTGCAACCCCCTTCCTCTATACCTGGGGGATGGGGTTAGCATGACACTTGTGTGTGTGTTTGTACATTATATATATACACGTCTACATTTAATATACATTATATTATATATATATTATATTATTTATATATATATGTATCCAAACATATAATATGACATACTATAACTTATAATATAGTATGATTTGACATAATTTATAACATATAATGGGTATAAATCTACATGACATGGCGGTTTATACCCCATCGTCGGTGAAGATTTCGTTGCTAAAATCCAATGGTTTGGAGGGAACCAAGGAGCTGCGGCAGCTACCGATGGAGTTTCCCAAACGCATGCCGCATGATAGTTATTTAAAACATGTTTGTTGGATAGGAAAGTTGAACCCCCCAAAAAGATAGTAACTTTTGGGAAAGCATCAATCCTAGGTGGCTTATCCCAGTTTAGGTTACAAATGGGCTAAGTAGGGTTAGTCCACTTGTAATACCAGGGTTATAGCACTGGGATGACCCACTGCCCCAGGTCCGAGAAGACGTCGCACCGCTGCGCAGCCCTGTCCCGAGGGCTCCCAAGGAAGACCCCGCGGACGACCCAAAGAATGGGATCCGAGACCGACCACAGGCGACCACGGTGGCTGTGGCCAAGGGATTAGCCTCTGGTAATGCAAAGGTGGCGTTTTTAGTAGAATGAAGGGAGAATCTACAGGAATCCATATATGAAACCATGGTTTTTTCCCATCAAATATATATATATATAGATTTCCTGTAAATTTTCCCTTCAACCAATCCCAGTAAAGTGAGGCTGGAAAAGCTCTAAAATTTCGTGCGATCATGTTCCCCACAAAAGAATTAACACCTCCATTGAGTTCGGGGATCCAGGTAGCCATGTTGACACCGAAGGGTAAACTGTAAACCAACCTGAAAAGGTTGGGATTGGAGATAAACCGTGAGAGGTGGGGATTTGGCATGTGAATCATGATGGCTTTGTCTGAAATTCAGGTTGAAAAGCAACAGAGGCGATTAACGGGGATATACACCAATAAAATAAAGATAGGGTTTGATGGGGAAATTTTGGAGGTCGCGTGGAGCTTAATGGGGCTTAATGGGGCCGAGAATTGGATTTAGTGTAGAGATTAAGGAAAAAGAAATGGTCCCTGCATCGTGCTTGTGGTGTTCCAGCATTCCGGAGTCCGCTAGACAAAATTCCACGGAGTGAGGTTGCTACTGTATGTGACTGTGGATGAAGTTGATGAAAGCTGACATTTCTTGCCCCAGATTTTGGGAAGTTGGATCCCAATTTTTGTGGTGCTTTTGCTCAAGCAAATAGCCTCTAGAATTGCAAAGAGTTGGTTCAAAAGTTAGCAAATAACCTTCTGAATGCTTTGGGCCAATTGGTTTGTAGCTCCATACAAAATCTCCATTTTCTGGTTGGTGGTTACATTTTTTTCCATTATATATGGGATAATCCTTCCCATTGACTAATATTTTTCAAGATGGTTAAAACCACCAACCAGTTTTGGTTGGGCAAACTTCCCAACATCTCCTGGATGAAATTCCAGAAACCACCTGGAGGAACCCTCGGCGACACCGAGGACAGTGTCTTTGGTGAAACAGCTCTGCTCGCGAAGCCCCAAAAAGTGGATGTGGATATAGACCGGAGTTCAATGAGAGTAGATATATTATGAACTATTAGAACTAGTAACTATAGTACATACATGCATGCATGCATGCATACATACATAGATACATAGATAGTTAGATAGATAGATAGATACATACATACATACACACATACATACACACATACACACATACACACATACACACATACACACATACACACATACACATACACACATACACACATACACACATACACACATACACACATACACCCATACACGCATACACACATACACACACATGCATACATACATACATACATGCATGCATGCATGCATACATACAGACATCCATCCATAGATCCATCCATACATCCATCCATACATAGATACATAGATACATCGATACATAGATACATCGATACATCGATACATAGATACATAGATACATAGATACATAGATACATAGATACATAGATAGATAAATAGATAGATAGATAGATACACAGATACACAGATACATAGATACATAGATACATAGATAGATAGATAGATAGATACATAGATACATACATACATACATACAATACATACAATACATACAATACATACAATACAATACAATACCAATACAATACAATACAAATACACTACAAATACAATACAATACAAATACAATACAATACAATACAATACAATACAATACAATACAATACAATACATGCATACATACATACATACCTTCATACCTACGTACCTACATACCTACATACCTGCATACCTACGTACCTACCTACCTACCTACCTACCTACCTACACACCTACCTACCTACCTACCTGCATACCTACACACCTACATACCTACATACCTACATACCTATATACCTTCATACCTGCATACCTACACACCTACATACCTACCTACCTGCATACCTACACACCTACATACCTACATACCTACATACCTACATACCTTCATACCTGCATACCTACACACCTACATACCTACATACCTACATACCTTCATACCTACATACCTACATACCTACATACCTACCTACCTACGTACATACATACATACACACATAGATTCATAGATACATAGATACATTGATATACATAGTGGACAATGTTTGATTTTTTGCGCCCAGCAGCTTTAAACTAACTGCCGCATTGCGCGTGTGCGTTAGCCTTCCAAGATTCCACTGAGGTGGTGATTAACTGCGCCAACGTGGGGACCGTCTTTTGTGAAAGCAGGGGCTCCAAGATTCGCACGTGCATCTATGGCAGGTATATTGTGTATACACATATATATATATATATAGACTCATTCAGTAGATATAAAATCTGTTTGTTTTAACTATGTTCCCCATTTTAGTGTTTTTTTGGCAGATTCCATATTCTATCTACTCTAGGATGACTATAATCATGTATTTTCAGATATTATCAATATATATATATACACATACAGTTTCGCCCAATTTGAGCCCTGAACCATCTCTCTCTCTATATTATATATATATTATATTCATATATTTGTAGCATTGTTCGTTGGCTTTGGAAACCATTGTCTCACAGCAAGCCGTTCCCAGGCCATGCTAGGCCGTTCGGCTGAGGTCGAAAACAGTTGTACGCCGCACAGCTCACGGAAACAGGACGTGGGCGCCGTGGGTCATCCAGGGTTCAACTGCTGGCAGGTTTTATTATTTTTTTAAAGGATGATTCAGCATTAGATTACATAGAAAACCATTAGAAAACCCATAGTTTTCAGAATGGTGAATATATGATGTATTACAAATATTATAGTATTCACCATTGAATTATATGATGATTCAAGACTATATTCTCAGACAAATGCATTTTTCAGGACTTTTTCCCAATGTTGCGTGTTGGATGGTCACAGCTGGGTGGTCCTTGTGGGTGATACCGTCAACTTCGGAACACTGAGTAGCTGGTTTCTATGATTCCTGAGTGTGGCAACCATCAACTAGAGTTTAGTGCATGATTATTATTCTGATTATTATTATTATATATTATTATATATGGCAAGATGGCAACCCTTTATATGATTATTATTATATATTTAGTGTATTATTATGATTATTATATATGGCAAGATTATGATTATTATATATGAGCTAAAAAATCATGTCACCCTTTCAAACAATCCGTCGAAACGTCGTGACTTTTTTTTGGGAATCGAGCTGGTCGCGGGTCGGACTTTGAAATCCCGCCAGGCGGCAGCAAGAAAGGTTTCATGTGGGAAGGCGTCCGGAGGTGCCAAGGTGAAAGGGGCGAGGAGAATTTAGCCTCTGGTAAACATACAAAAACGATGAAAAGATCCACCATTGTTCATGGGTAAGTCTATGTCTGTGGCAATTTTCAATAGCTATGTTAGTTTACCAGAGGGTAGACACAAAAGGTATTGGTAAATCAGGATTTGCATTCTGCATCAGTTTGTGTAGTTTTGCAGAAAAACTTTGGAGAGTGAATACTTGGTACTTAGATCTTTTTTTCAGACTTTTCAGATCTTTCAACCAAAGTCTGCAAAGTCTGGGGATCTCAATTTTTCTATTGACCATTTTGGAGGAATGCCAATCACTCAGATTGGCTGGACCCCACGACCCGTACGTCACGTACGTCACGTTGACCGTCAGTGGTGGCCACGATGCCCTGAAGCGCAGGGCTTTTCAGTACTACGAAAGCCACGGACTGAAGCCGCAGGGAGTCTGCAAGAACAGGACGGGTTTCTGGGTTTGGATCCAGCTGATCCCGGCACTGCTGCACATGTCCCTGCAAAAAGATGAAAAAAACAGATTCGAAAAGATGGACCACTTTGTTTATAAAAGAACTCCTGATGAGAATTGTATATGGGAAGTCTGGTTCGTGGTTTCAAACATGTTTTATTTTCCATTATATATGGGATGTCATCCTTCCCATTGACGAACTCATATTTTTCAGAGGGGTTCAAACCACTAACCAGATATTCTTGGAGTATATGGGATAAAACTCTTGGACCATCCTTTGGATGACTCAACGATCTCTGCGTTACATTTGCTAAGTGACTCTGCTACTTTCGAAGTACAGGTCAAGCGTGATTGCAACATGTCACTATTGGGTGACTGACCATGATTGCAGTCCATCATCTCTTACTCCCCTCTTAATCTTCTGCACCTCATTATGTCATTTATATATATATATATTATATATATATGTATATTTTACAATCTGACACAAATTCTTATTTAATCTTATAATTAGTCTTATCGTTAATCTTAGCATTCATGTTATACGTAATATTATTAATCATTCATCTTAATTATATTACTATCATGCATTTTACAATCAATGTCACAAGTTGGTAGTGAACTGCATTACTTCCTGTGATCAACTTGATAAAAAATGCCCGAATTAATGATGATTCATGATTGGTCTTATCATTAATCCTCAGAATTAATACACAAGCACATAAGTACATGAACCATAGGTAACATGTTACTCATATTTACATGAATATCATTACCATAAGTCATCAACCATGGTAATCTATAGTAATCCATGTTATAACTAATGTATTAATGTATGTATATATATACACCATTCGTCTCACAATGCTATAAGTAACACTATATAGTAATATATCCATGTTATATATCATTTATCTTAAAATTATTGTGATAAGCAATCTAGTAACAGGGATACTTATCTTACATTTATGGGTATTATGATTGTTATAATATAGGTACAAATATCATCAATCATAACAATATTAACAATATTAACCATAATAACATGATTAATTAGTCATAACAATATTAATTTTAGTAACAACAATGACATTTTATGATTACTATTAATTGGGTATCATTAATCTTGTAATGTTATGTCATAGTAATCCTCACCATGCTGTAGGGACTGGCACTGCCGCGCCGCCCACAACAGGACGGCTGTCCTGTCGCCCGTGCCGGATGACTTGAAGAGCAGAGTCATTGTCTGTCCCGTGGTGGACGACCAACGCGCCTCGTTGCGGAAATTGAGAAAATGCTGGGAACATTGTTATGGAGAAATGTGGGGAAGATGATTTTCGAAGAATTTTTCTTGCAGCCGTTTTGAGGACAGATATGGCAATTTCATGACTGGTTGGTGGTTTGGAACATGAATTTAATTTTTCCATATATTGGGAAGAATCATCCCAACTGACCTTCATATTTTTCAGAGGGGTAGGTCAACCACCAACCACATTTTATATATACATATATATACATAATATATATATATATATATAAATATATTGTTGGGGTGCCGTTCTCGTCAGGACGAAAACACCCAGATTTGACCGCTGAGGTGATACCGATGACCTGTTCCTTGCCCAAAAAGGACCGCTGATGCAGCTGGGTTTTCTGTAGTGAAGAACCCGATTGGTGTCACCATCCACCATGATATTCAATTGGTAATTCATATACATACACCCATGTAATATATGTAATCTGTATTGCCTATACATGATATTCAATCTTCTTCCCATAGATATTCAATAGAATATATATATATACACATACAAATCCCATTATATCATTATACAATATTTGATTGGTGATGAATTTCCCCATGATTTGATATAGCCATAGCATGCCAAGGTGATCCATGGAAGGGGATGCAACGCGGGGAGACAAAGTAAGAATAGGAGATGAATCGTAATAACAGGGAATTTCAACAACCATTATGGGGTGAAATCGGGATTTTTTTTTTTTTTATGGGATATATAACCAACTCGTCGTATTCTGGATGAAGAAAAAATGACCCGTCGTGACGTCAGTGAACTGCTGGCTTCTATGTGGAATCATCCCCAAATGGCCGTATGGTAGCATATATTTTCATGTTGGTGAATTATTTCAATTCAACTAGAGTAATTACTATACTGTTGCTATACACTCGCGCGGTGTTCGCTTGGTTTGCACAAGATACGGATAACATACGGACCGCCCTTGTTCCAGTGGAACTCAGTGGATGAGGATATTAGGATGATGTATATATATATATAATATCATGGTTGGTGGTTTGGAACATTTTTAAATTTTCCATAATTATATGGGAATAATCATCCCAACTGCTAATATTTTTCAGAGGGGTTGAAACCACCAACCACATTATATATATATACGTATACATATAATACATATATATATATACATAATATATATATATATATATATACATATTATGTATAAAGGTACATATCATACATTGCATTGTGCTTCTTTGAAGCCTCCGCATCAGACTGAGGTTCACCATTCGATTGGCCATGCGCTGGGCGGCTCAGAATGATTCCGGGGAAGCAGCAGCGAAAGTGGGTTACCCTCTGGTAAACATACCAAAAACTATAGAAAATCACTAGCTTTGAATAGGTAAAACAACTATAAATGGGGCATTTTCAATAGCAAACTTTTGACATAACCAGAGGGTAGTTCACCCCGACTGGACATTGGACAACTAGGGCCCACATATTTTTGGTCGGCAAAAAAATTGGTGAACATCCGCCACTTGCGGTGAATTATCCCAAAGCTCTTCGTCGCAAGCGACCCACAGTGCTGAGGAATCTTCATTTTCATATGATTTAAATATTATATAACATTTTTTCCCAAATAGAATCTAAGTAATCGACTTTCTCCGAGAATTAGAGTCCCAACACTCCAAAAAAGCAACCAATCCATTTACTCTAATTACAAGTAATATTGAGTAAATTGCTCTAGTATTTCACATACCCTCCTATAAATGGGATTGTCCCATAGCTATGTTACATTAATTACCAGAGGGTAATTTGTAGAGTCGACTTTCTTTATTTCATAGAACAGGGCTTGGCAAATGTGTTTTTTTTTGGCGATTTTAAGAACATCATCTACAAATATCTGTTGGAGACTTATATCCCCCCAAAAAACGGGAAGATGTCTAATTAGGACATTTAAACTTATATTCTGGATAAATGTAGGAGACTGCTATTTGATCCTAATAATCCCATCCGAAACCATGGTAAAAAGTAGGGGATTTCCACATAGTTGGAACCATTGAAATGGGGTGTTTATGAGTGGGATGGGATTAATTGGATCTATCTGGGTAAATTATAACAACCTCACTGTGACCTCACTGGAATCATGGTTAGTAAGGGAAATCATCCCCAAATGGCCGAACTATTCAGGTTAGTGAATTATTATAATTTACCCAGATAAGTGGATATATAAGTGGATATAGTTGATACAAATAATTCACTAACCTAAATAATTTTTCTCCAACATTGATATATATATATATAGTGGATATAGTTGGAGACTCCATTCGAAACATCTCCTGACAGGCTACGGCTGTCAGCTGGTGGACAACGACAACTACCGAGACTGGAAGCACCAGGACGGAACGGCCGGGTCACCGAAGGTCACCAGCGATGAAAAAACGCTGGTGGGGAATTGCTGATTGTTATGGCGATTTTATGGCGAGTTCACTGGATTTTACATGGGATTAATACACTAATGGAATATATGTATATACATATATATATATATACATATACATAATATGATATAATATATATATATATATATTATCTATCTATATCTATATATTATATTTCATGTACACAAATCGTTTGGCATTTGGCTGCATTTCATCTAAGTCACCACGATGTCGCGAGGTAAACACATCTAAATTAGGTCAAATCGTCAGGGGAACTGTCATCTTTGTGAATCTATCCTGATTGGTTGTTATTTGTAGTGATTTAAGATCTGGATCGTTTTTTTTGAATATGATGGATGCACATTCTATCCATGCATTCTCTGGCCTACTAGCAAGCGTCCACCATCCGGATGGTCTTCATTCTACATCCCCCATCTTCTATTGGTATGTAGAAAGTCATTTTAAACCATTACCCTCTGGTAATTTAACATAGCTATTGAAAATGACCATTTATAGTGAATTTTCCCATTGACAATGGTGGATCTTTCCATAGTTATGTAAACGTTTACCAGGCCGGGTAACCACAGGTGCCATGGTCAAGTTGCCATGTTTTTTTAAAACCGTTTTTGGTCCCGCGGTCAATGGTATCCCCCTGTTTTCACAACGCTCCATGTAACTTGACCGTCGGGCAAATATGCCAGAGATGGGCCCCTGCCAAGAGCAGGTAGGAAACATCCCGGTCAATAAAACTAGGTATTATTAACCATTATACTGACATATACTGACTATAGTAAAAATCAACTATTGATCAAATATTTCCCTTTTTAATAATCAGGAGCCATTGGATTTCCTGGGGAAACCATCTATTTTTCTGCTGAAATCCTAGGTGATTTTCAAATGTGCTACCTAGGATACTTCCCTGGCAGTTAGACAGACGGTCTCTACCCCAAAATGTCCAGGTTTCTGCTTTTTCCACCCTGTCTCTTCGCCAAAGAGTGTTCGCGCAGGAAAAGCCCCACCATACCCATTTGCGACAGGATAGAACCACAATATGTCTTTAGAAATGATACTTTTTGCATCTCTTTGTTACATACCCTATTCAAGAGTATAAAGGGATTATATACCCATTAGCTGATGGTTGCGTGATGTTGCGTGTACACTCTCATTGCACCAACGGTTATATTCCATACCCACTTCCCTGTTCATGGGTGAGTCCATAATCCCCAATCAATCAGGGAGGTTAACAACATAACAGCCCACTTCTATATTCAATTAAATCAAATAAGTCCTCTGGATTATATGCAATTTTTAATGGAAAAATAATGCTCGATGGCCTGTCATCAAGTAAACAATCAAATGTTGGCTTATGACTTTATGATATAACACACTATAAAACTATAGTTTTTCACGTGGACATATAATCTCCAGTCGATTCTTTGAACAATCATGATGACTAAACAACGGCTAAGAAGGTTATCGGCGATTGATAATTCACTATTATAATAGACTATAGTTCCCCCACAATAGTGTAATAACTAACTATTAATTAACATTACAGGGATTTTAACATCCCTGCCACTTGTTGTTACCCTAGGTATTATTAACCATTATACTGACATATACTGACTATAGTAATAACCAACTATTGATCAAATATTTCCCTTTATAATAATCCACCATCCACAACCAACCAGTATTGTTGGATTCGACTATAGCTCCCCCATGATGTTATACTACTATTTTTTACTCCCCGTAATATTGATACAGTAGTCCCTTATCATAGAATTAGATGTTCCCCAGGTCATATATGGAGGTTTCCTGAAATGGAGGTACCTCCAAATCATCCATTTTTATTTGCGGATTTTCCATGAAATAAACCATCCAGCGAGCTTGGGGTATCCCCATGACTATGGAAAGCCCCATATATCATTCCATTAGATTCATTAGATCCCATGAATTCCTATTAAGTCACATTAGAAACCCCAGTATAAACACTATGTACATCTATATATAATGTATATATCATATATATATATACATATATCATATGTTATATATAGATTTATACCACAGTGGACCCACTTTCCTCGTTACAAAACATCGCTAGGAAAACAAGCGGGGGACCGATGACATCATTCGAGACTGGCTGCTGGGCGCTGGTGCTCGCCTGAAGGTGGGGAAAACCCAGGTTGAGTTAGCCCTTCGGAACATGGGCATTTTTTGGAAAGGATTATGGGGCTAAGCCCCATAGTCATGGGAAACATTGAGCTTTCCCATGGTCATTATGCATTTCGGAAAAGTGAATGGATTAGGGTTAACATGGCTATGGATCAATACCTATTAATACCATTTTTAGTGGGATGAACATCCATTTACCAGCTATTTTGATGTGAACAGAAGGGGTACAAGGTTTTGACACACTGCCATATTAGAACATGATCATGATTGAA
>Ga0126342_10000630_pt1 | contig 40994 bp, 34 predicted proteins | sample Cyp1metagenome_FD_92528 | JGI IMG/M metagenome (GOLD analysis project Ga0126342, IMG submission 92528) | Coral microbial communities from Lord Howe Island, Old Settlement Bay, Australia - Cyphastrea 1 metagenome | ecosystem: Host-associated > Invertebrates > Cnidaria > Coral ...
ATAGAGAATTAGATAGATAGAGAATTAGATAGATAGAGAATTAGATAGATAGAGAATTAGATAGATAGAGAATTAGATAGATAGAGAATTAGATAGATAGAGAATTAGATAGATAGAGAATTACATAGATAGATAGAGAATTACATAGATAGATAGAGAATTACATAGATAGATAGATAGATAGATAGATAGAGAGATAGAGAGATAGATAGATAGAGAATTACATAGATAGATTGATAGATAGATAGATAGAGAATTAGATAGATAGAGAATTAGATAGATAGAGAATTAGATAGATAGAGAATTAGATAGATAGAGAATTACATAGATAGATAGAGAATTACATAGATAGATAGATAGATAGATAGAGAATTACATAGATAGATAGACTAATATATAGAATGTTGTAGAATATATATATTCTTTTAATGTTGACCCCCCCCTGATCTCGGAGACGGGACGCAGCTCTTAAATCTTTTGGGCCGATCATTCTTGTAATGACTGTTTGGATGATATTAATGGTTATGATATGTTATAACCATTGTTCTAATATAATGTTAGATATGTTCTAATATAATGATATATGGATAATAACTGTTATGTAATATCTTATAACTCATTCTTAGTGTTAGATCAGAAAATTAATGATGATGCAGATGCCTGAAACCATCGCTCGCACGATGCAGTGGATTTTCCAGCCATGGCCATGAGTCACTTGACAAAGTGACTTGCCGGAAAATATCGGAAACCAAAAAAGGATAAAAAAGGATTCTCATATACAAAAATGTACATGTATGTTGCTGAAACAAGGATCGCAAGCTTCAACCCAACCCTTGCGATCATCCCAAATGGGGATCATCATCCACGACTCGCTGCAGACTTTGAAGCAACGTCTAGGGACCAAACCGAATTTCATCCACTAGGATCAACCATTGGAATGTCATGGAAAATAGCAGTGTTTTAAAATGTTTAAATGCAGAAAACTAACAAAACCAATTTTAGCCCATTGAAAAGGCCTTTTTCCTGCCAAGATTTTGATCAGATGCTTTGGAGGCTACCCCGATTTTTTCGGAAAAAAAAAAAAAACATGATTTTACGTGTAACTCACGTGTTCCGAAGATGTTCAAGACCTCCATTGATCGTGGATCTTCCATTGATGTTCGCTTTAAAAAAAACCTCCATGGCCGCGTGGAAAAATGCCAAGACACTCATCAAGATCCAGGCCCAAACAACGGTCCTGCGATTTTTAGGGCCATAGGGATCGTTGATTTGGAAATATGGAGATGAAAGCGGCAAAATTTGGTACTGTCATGGTAAAACATGGTAAAACCATGTTAATGGTTGCTGATGGTCTCATGGAATATGGAGATGGTTGCTTATGGATGCTTATTTGGTACTTCTCTAGAAAAAATTCTGGCATTTCTAGATAGCAACCAAACTTGTGACAAGTCTATGGTACTGTCCGGGTGTGTTTTGTGGATATGGAGAAACGTCCGGGCAGACATGTTTTAACATAAAATCACTGGCAAGAAACTAAAATGGAACTATGAGTCAAAAATGAGGAACTATGAGTCAAACATGAGGATAAGATTGATTGTGTAAACCAACATAAAAATATGGCAATGGATCACATCAGCGGCAAAAATGGAGAGATCTACAACAAGACTGGGGTCCAGCTGATCTTTGGATCTAGTAATTTGGTCACCCGGTGTCCAAGTTACATGGCTTGGAAAGCGTCGAGCTCAATGGAACATTATCTGGTTGGTGATTGAGCCAACCCCTCTGAAAAATGATGGAGTTCGTCAGTTGGGATGATGACATTCCCAACTGAATGAACTGAACGGAAAAATAAAAGTCATGTTCCAAACCACCAACCAGTTATGGCTGGGTTTTTATCACGGTTAAATGGAGAAATTTCCAGCTGGCCATGATTGCCGGAGGGTGCACTGTTTCGGAGCGTCTTCTCTTGTCCTTTTTTCCCAAGTCACACCCTGCTCATCGACAGGGGGCCAAATAGTGGAGATAACAAGACATCTTTTGTGGAGTTTGCAACTGAATGCGCCCTTGGATTCCATGACAATGAAACTCTGAAATGGAGCATGGCAGAGCAATTCAATATCTAGCCACAACATGACCAGAAAGCACAAAAACTAATATGTTTACCCTCTGGTAAATTAGCATAACTATGGAAAATCATCGTTTTTTAATAGGTAAATAAACTATAAATAAACATTGTTCAATAGCTATGTTAGATTTGCAGAGGATAAATCCCATTACATCCCATTAAATCACCATAAATCCATTGAAATCGCCATTAAAATCCATGAAATACCATTAAAATGGCCATGGCCATATCACCATATCCAATCTCCACTCATCGCCAAGTCTGGGGTAAAGCAAACCACAAAAACACTGAGATGGGCACGGTACCTTTTTTAAAGAGACAAATGAACAGTGTTCAAAACCCTGGTTGGTTGATGATTAATTATATGGAATTATACTACCCAATATACTGGGGATTGTAATAATCTAATAGGAAAAATTGAAAATAAGGGAAAATAACAAAAATAGGCAAAAATGGAAAAATAAAACGTCTTTGAAACCACAAAGCAGTTTTGCGCTAATATCCCAGATTTGGTTTAAGGGTATTCTAGAAAGAGTAATGGTATTTTAGAAAGAAACCCAACAAATGTGCTGTGAAAACTATCGTGTCAACCGTAAATCTTCGAACCCACCGCAGTCTTCAGGGAGACCATAATGCCAGCCACCAAGAGGTAGAGCGGTTTGAAGAACCGAAGGAGTCTCACCTTGAAGCTATGACAGCGCTGGTTTTGTCCAAGTTGGTTTGCTGATGAAGAAAAATGACCAGGTTCATGGGAATTGAGAAAACTGCAATTAGAATGTTTTTTTGCGCATTGCACCGGGAAAATACTATTGAAAAATAATGGTTTAGGCAATGATATATATATATATATGGCAATTATAATGTGAAAAAATGATTGTAGTGGGTGGAAATACAATGATATATAGGATGGGGAATATATATATATATATACCAGCAGTATGCGCGACCCAGAAGAGGGGATTGAACCAAGCACAATGTAATGATTTGAGTTTCGCCGACCAAACATGTAGGGATTACAGTAACCGACCAGCAAACGGATTTCGAACCATTCCAGATGATTTGAACAATGAAACATGGTTTTGGGTTTGTCCTTAAAATTATGGGGAGGAAAAGTCAAGAGTCTGGATGTACTGGGGTATACCAAAAACCGCAACTAACAGATATCAATGGGCTATGTCCCCGGCAACATTAATGGTTTCGACCAAAAATTTGGAACTGGCCTCATGGTATCAAAACAATTCTGAGAAAACCTGAATTTTCAGCTAGCTATATATGCGTATACACATACATATACATACATCATACTGTATACGTGTGTGTGTGTACACACATGTATACATATGTATGTATATATATATATATATATCACTTACAAATAGGAACCATCACCATCTCGGGGGGAGGGGGGGACCACCAAACGCTGGGCCATACATATTATATATATAATGTATATCCCCATGGTCACCGTATCCCCATCTCAACAGAAACCGTAGTTGGTTCAACTCATCAAACTCCGGTGTCTGAACGCCGACTAGGTCCCGTACCAGACCACCCAGCCGAAGCAAACGAGTGAGTCTCAAGCTGACCTTCGATCGGTTTCCGCCACGAAAATGATGGCAATTGGCAGCATTTCTGAAGAAAAAATGCAACACAATCTGCCAATCTGAAAAGATTCACCAATACATTGAAGGTTGGTTGATCCCCTAGTCTCGTCAAGTAAACCCATGGTGAACTCGTGCTTTGGGCATCTTTGGGGCCTGGTGGTTTAGAATTCACATAGGGAAATCCACCATGAAAGAAGATCGTTTGAGCGGAAACAGCCATCGGATCATCCATCGCGTCCATCAGGATACCAGGGTTCAGACCATCACGTCCTCAGCCCCCAGAGGAAGGGTGATGGGGCGCCAACAAAAACCAGGAGTTATTCTGAGCAAAAATGCATAAAAACCGTACAAAAACCTATGAAAATTTGGATGATAATGATGATCGTAAGAAAAATATGGCAAGCATAAGTGAGGCTCACATATACCTAGTATAGACTTACTTTAGGGTCTATAAAACCACTTGCTAAGTGGGGTAATCCACCACATAAAACGTGTCACAACTTCGATCGTGCAACTCTTGGATTACTGAGATGGGACTGTCTGGTTTGTGGGTTCAAACAGGCAGGGGGATTGGGCTGTCAAACTCCACTTTTGCCGTCTGAAAAATGGATTTTGCCTCCAGTATGCAAAAGGTGGCAATGGAAAATCTCCCATTTAGTTCGAGGATTGTCCCATTTAAACAACCATTCTTCGGGAGGGGATTTCCAAGCTAGCCATGTTTGACCCTGGAGGGCACTGTTGCAGACCAAATCCAGGGCTTGCAAATTGACTTGTCAGCTGACTTTAGATAGAAGTCTTCCAACCCCCAACATATGGCGTTATCAGCCAGGAGGTAACAGCAGGTAACATCACCAGCCTTCAGCCCCAAAGCGAAAACCACCCGCAGTTTCGCCAAGTTTCTAAAGAACTACTGCCCTGGATAATGACGATCAATAAATCCACGAAGTTCAACACGATGAGACCTGCCACTGAGATGTCACCCAACAGGGACCAACAGGGACCGGAAAGCTGTTGGAATTATGGGGAAAAAATGTCATCTATAAAACCCCGGAAAAACGTGTCTATTTTTGGGGTACCTCTATAACTATATAGTAGACTATATAGTTCTATATATGGCAGCCAACTCGGCCGCCACGAACTGGAAGGCAGAATTTGCAAAAAATGCAAGAACTACATGCAGAGGCGGTGGCATGGTCTACCCATGCCTTTCACTTGCAGGTAAACAACACGATGCGCTTTTGGCGCACAATGTTGGACATGGAGGGTTAAACCTCACTGTGGTGACTTGATTTTAAGGTTGGATTGCTGACTGGTTTCGCCGGTCATGTGTGGAGTGGCCGCTCCGCTGCTGGGCAACAAAGGAGTCTTAACTACTTCACTTCGGTGAAGAGCAGGTTGCTGTCCGATACCAACAACAACTATATGTATATTATATATATACACGTATATATCAAACGTGTTTGGAGCATTTTGGGAGCGGCAAGTTCTGAATTTTTGGGGATCATTGGTCATTGCCCGCCACCGATCCCACAATTTCAGTTCTGGGAAATCTGTGACGATTTCCCAACAAAAATGGGGGGATCCCAGTGTTTCATGGCATTTTCGGTGAGGATTTCTGGGATAGTTTTCTGACTTTCATATCTTTTTCAGAGCCCCCTAATCTCATTTAAAAAAATGGGAAAGTACTCTACTTGTAACATCCCAATGTGTTGATCCTTAAACAATCATCTTGCGGTTTACACATACGACGGGTTGAATCTCCATAGTTGGCTGGCCAATTTCTGAAATAGCGTTGCCATGTAACCTGATTGTTGGTTAATTCCCTCATGATTACAGGTTTTATCCCCGTTAGAGATGGAATAACCTCATATTTTGGTTGTAAAGAATCCATCCTTTTTGGTAGATGGAGTATGACATTATGACATGTTCATTCTCCATTTTAGTGAGGATGTCTTGTTAAAAAATCCATCTTCGTAGCTCCAAAATATCCAGAATGACTATACTGAGCGTGGCTGGGCACCGGCCTAGATCCATCAGATTGAAGGCACTCTTCAGGAAGTCAGACTCAGCGCAACGGGCGCAACGGTGACGCTCGCCATGATCCCCAAACTCCCTGGATGGTCAACGATGACACAAATGATAACAGGAAAGGACAAAAACACAAAAATAACATAAAATAACCATCATCACCACCACCACCATAATAATCATCGTCGTCGTCGTCCTCCTCCTCCTCCTCATCATCATCATCATCATCATCCACGTCCTCATCCAGGTCCATCTGCCAGAATGGGCTTTGATGATGGTGATGACGACGATGCGGCCATGAGTGCATTTACATGGTTGATGATGTGATTCTGTACTGAGTTACTGGTGAATTCTTTGGACCATCGAAATGAAATCAAATCCCGTGAATCCCATGGTATGTACCAAATCTTATTTCAATCATGTTCAACCCTCAAAACAAAAAAAACATGGATGAACTTCGCATGCCCATCATGGAAACACCATGCAAGGCCTGTCCTGGACGTAAAAACTACAAAGTGAGACTACGACGGTGCACGTGAGTTTCTTCGAAACAGCAACACTTTTTTACACGCTTCCTTCTGAATCATCGCGTGTTCCAATCATATGGGGGTGTCTGAAAATAGAGAAAACCCCTAAACCCAATGGTTAATGATCATTATCCCTATTAAATGGCTATAATTGGGAATATACCCTATTTTCAGACAAACCCATATCAATATGTCTAATATGCTTCTCCAAGCCCAGCAGCTCCGCTCGCTTGGCTCAGTGGGGTCATTGCTGTTTCGCCAAAACTGGGGTCCCGCTCAACCATTGGCATTTAAAGATTCAATGTTAGGATGACTTTGGGGCACCCAAATTTTTAGAGACATCCAGTCTTAGCATATTTACTCCTACCTCTGAAATTGCAGCTAATTTTCACATGCTTGCTCCTTACACCCAGGAAATCCACTCCAAGGTACGCCGTAGGCAATGAGCCGCATGGCCAGCTCGATAAAGTAAAAGGCGGCGAAAAGGACCTTTGTGCGACGAAAAGTTTTGGTGATACGTCCACTGATTATTAGTGGGCTAGCCGCTTCCTTGGTTACCTTCAAACCCCCTGACATGGGGGATATATTTTGTCTAGTCATATCTATGTATAGTATATATACTGTAGTCTAATCAAGAACTTCATGCAGAGATTTTGGAAACTTGTTTTTCAACCTATGGAGGTTTCCTAAAATGAGGCTTCCCCACATCATCCTCAAAATGTTTCAAGCCTTTTAGTATTGAAAGCCATGGGTTTTCAGATACCCCATGGGGACTTCAGACCTGGCAGTGCTTGGCACGGCTTGGCACGTTGCCCTGGAGTCCCTCGTCCCTGGTCCCTGAGTCGTCAACGTCCACCACCAGACTTCCTTCGTCCTCAAGACCTGGGAATGGTATACTCACAGGATTCCCATCGGCATTGTATAAAAAATAGAGATTGGAATTCAGAGTAAACATGGTTTATGAATGGTTTATGAATGGTTTATGAATGGTTTATGAATGGTTTATGAATGGAAAAAAAAATGTTATTCATCCAATGGAAATCCTATGGCACAAGGTGGACAAGGTGAGACCGCACGGTGAGGACTTGGTTGTAATTTTTTTTGTGGGAAGAATGGGGGAATATATCTATTAACCATTCATGGTTGCATAATATAGTGGATAATTTCTGTTGTGATTAATAATCCATATATACCTTGGTTGCATAATTAATCATGAAAATTATAGCATTCATAAGGGGTGAATCTAAATCGACACACATGTCACAAAAACTGTTCATTTGTTCATTCGATTGCAATGGTTGAGAACCATCCCCCGAAAAACCGAAAAATATCAGGAGTATATAGGAGTATAATCTTCTATACTAATCAATCAAAGTGATTTCTGTCACTGCTCATATGGTTTATAACCAACCATGGTATGGGAATATTTATGGGTTGGTTCTTATCATCATGGACTATTCACCAACTAATATTCGGTTATATCATGAGGAATTGGGATGCCAACTTCATAGGAGCTTTTTTGTTGTTGCCAGAAAATGGGCTGTTTGAAACCAACAAACATGGAGGTGATGGGAATTTTTGATGGGATATGCTGTGGTAGGGTATTTGGGCTTGAACGAAAATCGGGTAAACACCCAAACGGGAAGACGATGATTTTTGGCAGTGGACTGGGATAGGTTATATATGGTTATATGTTCAGACCCCAACAACATAGTACTTCAAAGAAGCCAAATCAAATAAATGTCATCCCAATCCTGCTTTCAACACCCCCAAACAAAAGCAGCCGGTGGCTCCCAGCCGTTCAAACACTGGATAACAACCATTAGTAACCACGAATGACGAATCATCACCAATTATAACTGGTTGGTGGTTTCAACCCCTCTGAAAAATATTAGTCGAATGGGATTGTTGTTCCCAATATATGGAAAAATAAAAAATGTTCCAAACCACCAACCAAATAACCAATAAAAAAAAGATATCACTAATAATATGAATTGTTACTACTGATGATGGTTATTAGTGGTACTAAATAATAACAAAATTATCTTATGGCTTTGGATAACAACAACTAAGTCATAAAATATTCAAGGCCTTTGGTTCACACGATCAAGGTGCCCATGTAGACCGACTGGATGAAAATCACCAAGACCACGGCGGCCATAAACCTCAGAAGCAATACCAAAAAAGGGCTGTGCGACAGTCAGACGTGGTGTCTGCAAATCATATAGAATCATATGGAATCATAAGCAATGTATGGATATTTAGAGCCAAACGTTTTGTCCGAATGTTATTACATGGGACATGTGATGATATATGATCATCACTATGGTGTTTGGACATGTCTCAAAATGAGGTGTGCCATAAAATTGAAGTGTTTAGAGGGGAAAATGATGATGAACCAGTTGATATGTTCAAACAAACTCAAGGATCACATCAAAATATCATGGGGTCATATACTCATCTGATAGCTAAGTGAAAGAGCTGGTGATTCATTTCCCCGATAGGTAACATCATGGTAAACCCAATCATAGCCAGCCATGTTTGGGCTTATGAATTGGCTATACCAGGGATTGGATCATTTAAAATGACCCCGGTAGCTGTTTGGTGGCCAAGGTGCCCAAGGATTTGCCATATGAAAGTTGCCACAATCCAAACAGTGAAGAGATGTGATGGGTCAAAACCCATGAGACAATCAGTGGGATTAGTATATATATAATGGGGGATGAAACTTGAATTCTAGCTTTTCAGTATATATATATATATATATATGCTTGTCCAAGCCCTTAGAGCAGCATTTCTTTTGCTACGGGCAATCAACTCATGTTGACATCACCGTCATGTCCTGGGGGACTGGGGGAGGGGCAATAACTTTGATCAACGACGTCACGAAAAACGCTATATATATATATATACAGCACCGGTTGGGAGTATTGGTAGTTCCAAGAGGTTGGACCACGCTATATATATACATACATATATCTATTCATTCATTCATTCATTCATTTATTTATTTATTTATTTATTTATTTATCTATCTGTTAACAGGTGTGTATAATATTACATATATATATATATATACATATTCAAAGTTATGGCCAGACCATACGTATATACAGTATATACATATGTCTCCACGTTATGTCCAAGACCAATGGAAAGCTTCAACTCAGCAACGCAGTGTGATCCACGATGCGAAGACACCAGCCGCTCCTTGGAGCCATATTCGGAGGTGAAGCAAATAGAAATTGGGATGTTTTTTACCATGATTTTATTGGTTTCACCTGTTAAAAACATCCCAATAAAATCATGTTATTTACCATGATTTACCAAAAAAAAAAGTGATGAAGTTGGATGTGTATCGTGATGAATCGTGATGTTCTCATGACTTTTATCATGTTTTTTTAATCATGATTTACCATCATTTATCCAAGAAAAGCGAAACTTGAATCCTCCATTCCAGTGAATCTTGGCCAGCAAAAATTAGGATTTTTCAACCGATGGAAATATGATGAAATCGTGGTTGACCCGCTGAGAACATGGAGCTACCATTCTGGAATAATGGCTATTGGGGGTTACCACAATATAAACAATGCATGCACCGCTTGAGTCACCAATCACCAAAACTATGTTGAATGGCTCAAGTAGGTGATGAGTGATGAGCCTTAAACCTTTGGTAGTTGTAGCCCCAGTCACAAAAAAAGGGTAGAAAAAAATAGTGACCAATCAAATTCGCCAAGCATCAGTAAGGGAAAGCGCGACTTGGCTTTGATATTCAGGTTGGATTTGCTCATACTCCTGGCTGAAAAAAATCGCCCCCGTAAATGGATGATGGAGAAAGCCCCCGTGACTCAAATCAACATGTTATATTGATACCTCCGATAGATGATGCTTTCCCAAGTAAAAATGGAGGATTTTCACCATGGTATACCGCCCCTTAAAAACTCACTGGTTGTATTGTTTGGACCCGAAAAAATATTGCTGGTGAAAACCCCACAGCAACTACTTCTTTGGTGTTCAGTTTGCTGTTTGCGATTTTGGGCATTTATTTGAAGAAAAGATTGAATTTGAAATCCGTTCCCTATTGGGTATGTTTCCCATGTAAACCATCTTCAACCACCGATTCCAGTTAGGGGTTGGGGATTGCCCAGAATAAACCCATTTAAGAAAACACACACACAAAAAAAAACGCTAGAAAAGTGAAATTGGACCACAAAAATGGTGATGATTCTGTGAAGACCTTTCTCTCTTTCTTGGGGGCTTCCAAAATACTACCCTCTGGTAATTTAACATAGCTATTGAAAATGACCATATATAGTGGATTTACCTATTAAAAATGGTGATTTTCCATATATTTTTTTGTATGTTTACCAGAGGGTAAACCCTGTTGATGCCAAGTTATGGCAGGCCTTAGGCGCTGCTTCTGAATCAACGCCTTTTGCGAGCTGGTGGCTTTCGACCTGGCCGTGACTTGGGAAGGAAATATCGGCAGAACATGGCATACCCTCTGGTAATTTAACATAGCTATTGAAAATCACCATTTATAGTGAATTTTCCCATGAAAAATGGTGATTTTCCATAGTTATGTTAAATTACCAGAGGGTAAAGATTGGGAAAACGGGAAAACCCTTCGAAAAAGAGACTGTAGTCATCTGTAGTCAGAAATGGATGGGGGAAACTACCCTCAACTAAAAAAGGGACTTCACGGGGCATGGGGAAACTAGCCAATTCGCCAATGATCTCAGTTCAGCTGACTTGTCCCAAGAAAAATGCCCTTGATTCGACTGGTTCTTGCAATTTCCGACCCAAGGGAATCAGGATTTCCCAACTGGCCGCGGCAAGGATGCCATAGCTTCTTGGGTGACCCAGGCTTTCCACGCACACCAGGACATCCCGTGGTACCCTATTGTTGTTTCCTGACAAATCCACCATGTTTGATGGTTAAATCATGTGTTTCTTGCGAAAAAAAAACAGCGTGCCGACATCATCTTGCCCCGAATCAATGGTTGCATAAAAGCCACATAGTTAAATTGTCCGAAAATGGTGCTACCCTCGTTCATCATCCATGTTTTTTTTTGGATTTTCCACAAAATAAACCATCCAGCTATTTGGGTACTCCCCCTCGTGGGACCTAGGTGTCAGTCCCAACTCCTGCGCAGGTGGAGCCATCCCATTTCATCCGGAAAAAAACTGGAGGGAAAAAATGGAAAAATGTTGGTTTTTTATAGTATATACCCTCTAACATAACTATGGAAAATCACCATTTTTAATGGGAAAATCCACTATAATCACCATTTTCCATGGCTATGTTAGTTTACCAGAGGGTAATGGGGATATTGTGGAATATTAATGGGATATGAATGGAATCATGATGATTGCCTTCCGTCAAGCGTGGAAGGCTGGGAAATCCCCTACAGATACATTTTTTGAATGGGAAAATCAGCGCAATAAAAACTAAATGGAGGATTTTCCACCATGTTTGATTACCTGATGGTCTGTTTTGTCATCCTTGATTTCGGCAAATCCCCGATTTTTTCTTGAAATCATCCCTGAGTTTGGGGACAAGGACTATCCTCAATGTGCGACCATAGTCAAAACCCAATTATCTGTATAGATACATAATATACATAAATTATCTGTATGTATGTATAATTTATTATGTAATTCATGTTTATATATATGTATATGCATATACATCATATACATAAATTATGATATCGCTACCATTCGATTTCCCAAAGGATCGCAGCAGAGGGAGTAGCCTCTGGTAAACAGTGGTTTGTCTCATCACTTTCCCTATGATTTTCATGGCCGTTGGAAGGGTTACCCTCTGGTAAACATACAAAAAACGATGGAAAGATCCACCAGTTTTTATAGCTGGGCAAATCAAGGAACTTTTGACTGGGCCATGGCTTCAATAGCTTTTTGTGTTGGTTTACCAGGCGAAAAAAGGATGGAAATTTCGAGAAAAGCCCGAAGATCCTGAAGCGAGGCCATCAACCTGAGGCCACCAATGGCTGTGGCTTAGGACTGGTAATGTTTCAGTAACACCAGCCAATAAAGGCATGTTAACCAGCCAATACTAAGCGTAATTACTGTTGGTTAATCCGCATTCAGCTGTTAGGCTGTTAGACTGATATGTTTTGATTGGTCAAATCAGGTCAAATCTCAATTTAACTGCTACTGGTAGTCTTGTTCTTGAACAGCACCTAGGAAATCTTGGTGGCTTGTGGTTTTTCCTTTCTTACAGAGTGGTTCAATTTTGCTGCAGGAATTCTATCGGTTGATTGAGGCTGAGGTACCCTCTGGTAAACTAACATGACAATGGAAAGATCTACCATTTTCAATGGGAAAATCCACTATTTCTATGGTCATTTTCAATAGCTATGTTAAATTACCAGAGGGTATTTCAGGGACCCTGTAAATTGGTCATCCATGACCAAGTCTCGAAGATTCAACTCTTGCTATGTTCGAAATCGTCATCCATGAAATGAGTTCTCTGTTTGTCCAAGGGGGTTGACAGCCAGCCCAGGATCAAATCATCCTCATCCCAACTGGTTGAGAACGCAGTTTTCACAGTTCATTGGTCATTTTGTGGTGGAGTTACAAACAAGGTAGGTCAAGAATCCCCAGAAAATAACTACAGTAGAGTAATCAATAGGGTTTTTGGTCGCTGCTGAACTGTTTTTCATGAGCATATGTCAGAAAGAGCGAGTGTACATTCAATCTCATGAGAGTTTCTTTGGGCTATTCCTAAAGATACCAACAGTTAAATACGAGATTCAAGCAAGCTGGGTAAGTTGCAGAACAAAATTTGGGCACCACCCTTCGATTATTTGGGGGGTACCCACTTTCCAGCAATCAAACGTGGAACTGATTGAATTTCGATGGAGAAACAAAAAACTCAAATTTGATCAAATTTCTGTCGCTTTCGGGTGCCAGAGACCAGGGGCAAATGGACAGCTCTCCAGTCACTGAGGTTGAAATGAGTATTTATACGATTTACCCTGTGATAATCAAACGTTGCAATGGGAAATCCCTTCTGTATAGATGATTTTCCCAGCTATAAACCTCTGTTTTTTTGTGGATTTCCAAGCCAGCCATGTTTGACTACCGGATGGTGTAGGTCGTTCCATGGTGCGAAATAAATTATCTTTTCTCAACTGACACCGTCCCCAACTATTCCAATTGTTTGTCGGCTTGTGACTTTTGGTAAACTGGGTTCGCAACTGCAGCTTGATTCATTTTTTTTTAAAGTGATCCCGAACAGAATCCGGGGAGCGTCTTGAATTTGGAGCTACCAGGGCTCAAAAATGGGAGGGGTCATGATTCTCAGGGTTGACTTCCAAACATGGGCCTCTGATTTAATTCTTAGCCAAGAATCCTGCGCGGAGCAGGGGCGCCTGGTCGGATGCAAGAAAAGGTCCGGTGACATGTTCTTCGCATCAAGTGCGAACGGATGTTGTTGATCCCACGTGGAACCTGGGTAGTACCCCAGACTGGCCCATACTTCTATGACACAAAAATGGGAAAGCCAATCCCATAACAAACAATCGTCAGAACGCCAATGATGGTCGGTGATGTTTACCCATCGTCACTAGGATCCCCCAGTTCAGTTCTCGGCTCATGGTTTCCCCAAAAGCACTGGTCTATTCTGTTGTTTCACTCTTTCCAGGCTGTTCTTAAATCAGTGGTTTCAAGATGTTTTTGCTGGATCTTCAAGCGAAAGAAACCAGTTGAAAGTGTCTTCCAAATCAGTTAATCAAGCTAATTAATGGTCGATTGGTGTTGGTTTACTCTTTGCCGTGGTAGATGGTTCTGCAGTCTCACTTCTGCTGTAATGCATGCATTCATTAAACTCAATCTGGCACCCTAACTATGATATATATATATATATGATTATATATGTATACCGTATACCCTCTGGTAGTCAAACATGACAATGAAAAGTCCCCCGATGTTAGATGATTTTCCCAGTCAAACCTCCATGTATAGGGAAATTCCAAGTCAGCCATGTTAGAGAACACCGGAGGGCGCCGGAGGGTATCTATAGATAGAGAGCTGGTGTATGCCCTCATATTCAATGGATTCTTATGTGGTGGTTTGACTTCATAAATCACCGCGGAACAACTTGTCAGACTTGAAAAAGATCTGGACCAGTTTTTTCGCAATTCACCACAACAATTCTATGTTGCCATCTTTTTCTCATGATTTCCGAGAACTTCTCAGCTATGTAAGGGAATATCCAAAGACAAATTCCCAAGACAAATTATGGCCTCATATGATACAGTAACGTGGTTTCCATTTAAAATCCTGAGTTATTCCCAGTGACAGCCTCCGTCATCAGCCACATCACATGAGTCGTCCACGGACCTTGGAGAAAGGTGCTGCAGGGTATGTCTGGAAGTATCCAATGGAAGATCTACAGGTTATCATTGGAGATCTACAGTCAGATATACATTTATCAATAATGAAACAGAATGAAACGTTTGGAATTTAGAATATCGGAAGATATACACTTATTGCAAATGGAACTATCCAATAGTAAGTATATCTTCTATCATATTCTGTATCTTGTATTCAGTGAGCATAGTATTTTTGACAGAATGATAGCAGCAAAATGGAAGAATGAGATATTCTATATATGCATTGTTATAACATGTAACTTGTAACTATGATGGAAGTGTAAAATGAAACTATAATGAAACTATGCTGGAAGAGTAATGAAACCTTAATGGAACTATACTGTAATGGAATCATGTGAGTATCTTTTGAGAAAATATCCATTGTATTTCCATAGCTATGTTACATGACCGGAGGGTATGGTGCAGAATAATGGAACTAGTCAGATGTAACATCAACCAACGTGACGTGGGGGGCAAAAAAAAAGTTGGTTCCATTCCTTAGGGTTTAATCCCCATGTTTGTTACCCGAATCGCCTTTGTAGCTGTTGGTTTAATGCCAATTGTTAATCAAATCCTCACTGTTTGTTGAATGCAGAATAAAAACGCGAGAATCTGCGGCTTCGGGAGGTCTTCAATTTGAACCATTTTGTGATCAGAACTTCCAATGGTAATCCTGAAATCTCAATATCTGCCGTGTTTCTTGGTAAAATCATACGGGCGAACTGCTGAAAACGGCCCCAGAATCTATGGTTTACCATCCAGATTTTCTCATTGCCGGGTGTCTGAGACTGGACAAACCTCATTAAGGTCAACATTCGGTGCCTGGTATCCCCAAAGCATGCTTTTCCATGTCGGGTACATCAGACTTGGATGTTTGGAATGCCCAGAAAAGACCCATCTGTAGATACAAATCGGCCCAGGCTTGATCCGTCATCGGTTCACATATCAGCTTCAGGTTTGTGCATAGTTCCCCGAAAATGCCCACATTAGTATTACAACCCAATTATATAGTGTGTGTGTGTATGCATAAATCCCAAACGATGAATCTGGTGATGTTTCACTTTTATATTTTGAGTAACTAGCAAATCATGGCTGAATCATAGCGACAAAGTTCCGGAAAGGATGGTTTTTGTTTAGCACCCCGTTTTTCACAGGCCAACTGGTCGGAATTTGATGAGATGTCACACCCAAAACAGGGTGCTTTCTGTGGGAAAGCAATGTCGAGTTCCGGGCTGTTGCTCTTTCCTGCCGCTGCCTACGGAAACTGCCATGTGGCGCATAAAGATGTGGAAAAACAACGGTGTCCTTCCAAAAATCATCTACAAACGGATGGTTGAAACCGCATCTATATCAGTCTACGGGAGAGTAATTTCTGGTGAAAATGGCAATCTTCCGTGGCTATGTTAGTTTACCAAAGGGTAGTGGGATATTAATATATATAATATAATATAATATAATATAATGTAATGTAATATAATATAATATAATATAATATACTATAATATAATATAATATAATATAATATAATATAATATATATATATATAATAATATATAATATATAATAATATATAATATATAATATATATAATATATAATATAATATATAATATATAATATATAATCTATAATATATAATATATAATATATATTATATAATGTATATATAATATATAATAAACAATATATAATATATAATATGTAATATATAATATAAAATATATATTATATAATGTATATATAATATATAATATATAATATATAATATATAATATATAATATATAATATATAATAGATAATAGGTTTCGCTTCCCCCTTTTCACTCCGACGCGTGGCACGGAAGGATTCCATGAACTTGATTGAAAATTGAGTTCTTTGTCAGAAAACGGCGTTCTTTGTTTCAAGTTTTCCATGGCAGGAAAAACGAAAAATAATATGGATGTCCATGGTAGGTCAAAGATAAGACCATGGCAGGTCTTGTAAATTCCACATTTCACTCACGTCACAAAGAAACAAATCCTCACAACTTCAAAAAGTTGACATTCTGCCTACAGAAAGAACACTTTGAGTTAGAAAACAGCGACAGGTGAAGTGGGAACTCAACCTAAACTTCAAGAAGAAAGTCTATTGATGGATATTAATGTATAAACCCATCCCCATTACTTGGCGTATATAAGAAAACCTGGATGGAATATCAATGTCATATCATGCAAAAAAAATGGAAATATATAAACCAACTCACAGTCCTTATTTCATAGATCAACAAATAAACAATAGATACCCTCTGGTAAACGTTTACATAGCTATTGAAAATCACAATGTTTAAAAACGGTAAATCAACGAACAAAATGTGCCATTTTCCAACTGGCAAACTACATTAGCCCCATCCCCCAGTAGCGTGAAACACCGTGAAACACCCCTATTGTTCCACTGAGGAATGGCTATAGACAGTCCTTTGGACAGTTTGACTCCAACAGTTGCAGAACAAGAATGGTTCCGTGGCAAAAATATAGGGTACGGAACCAAATTCCAACGTTTGATCGCCATAAGTTGGGCCAATGACTTTCCATTGGCAAATCATTTCTGAATCCAGTGGCCCAGGGTTTCCTGGTTTACAGCCCATGGGCCAATGTTCAAATCTTCCATAAATCGATTGGCTACTGCTCCAGAGCTGCTCCTAACAAGCCAGATACATTTGAAGACGGAAAACTTGGCATTGTAACTAGAGACAACTTCAAAGACAACCAAAACGCAGTTACCCCAAAACGTGTCACCAAACGTGGCTCGAAAATCCCCGAACGAAATGGAGGTTTATAGTTTATAGCTGGGAAGATTATCGAACTAAATAGGGGATTTTTTTAACTGCCATGTTTGATTACCGAATGGTACCTCTTGTGGCTATTAAGTTAATTCAGCACAATAGGTTCAATACGTGCCATGGTCAAAACATGGCATCTGCGTTATAGGTTGTCCTACTATTATTGAGGTTATTTACAATGGGTATATAAACCGTGATCAATGGGGGATTACTATCCCCAGAACCTTTGTTTCTATCATCATCCACCTTTTGACCATTTACCTAACCACGGTTTACCATTGTAAAAATAAAACAGGTAAAAAGATGATAAACCATTGTGCCGTCCAACTTTTGACCAAGGCACATGTAGAAATGATATCCTGAATCCCAAAATTTCCTCGTAATCAAACCACAGACCACAATGAAAAATCCCAAGATGATTCTATATATACCCTGTGGTTATTTAACGTAGCGAACTGGGAAATCACCATTTTAAAAAACGGTAAATCATCATGTTTATCATCTATTTCTATGGGCCATGTTCCTTGGTTCCATGGCTATGTGAAAAATATCCAGAGGCTATATATATATATTACATGGTATATATTACATGGTGTATATATATATATATTACATGGTATATATTACATGTTAAATATCCAGAGGGCATATATATATATACATATATATTATATTATATATATATATCCATGACTGTGTTTTTTTCACATTGAAGTTTCTGTTTTCCCATGGGATTTCTTATGGACACAGCCCGTGAGCCTTGGTCGTCGCGTGAGCCGCGGGAGCCCATGGACCTGATGGACCGGGGGGATTTCCGGCAGCGTTGTCGAACTCAACGTTTTTGGTTTTTGGGGGGTAATAATATAATGATAATATTATGGATTATCATTGGATTATTAAAATTTATTAATAAAAATTGGATTATCATTTTTATTGCATTATTATTGGATTAATATTATGGATTACTATTGGATTATAATAATAATACTATGGATAAATAATCTAGTAATCCATAATATGGTAATAATATAATCCAATAATAATAATCCAAGAATAATCCATAACGATATAATATATAAAAAATATATTAATATTATGGATTATTATTGGATTATTGCGCAGATTATCCAATAATAATCCCTTCCCCCTAATATTAAACACCCCCTTAAAAACCATGATGGATGTAGGGAATTTCCACATAATTGAGAAGATACCAGAAGCATGTTTGTTAATAACTGCGTGCATCTGTACTTAAGGCAGGCTCGACCATATGCTACCCACATGACATATTACTAGAACCACTCGTTGCAACAATTTGCACCTGTCCTGAAGGCGGTTTTGCCATAGTGGCTACGTGACATGTTATAGTTGCAGTAGAAATATTTGAAAAAAAAATGTGTCAAAGAGTTCCATGTATACAAGTACAATGATAATCAATGATATATATATACATATATAAATAACATGTTGCATTTTTCCCTTCAAGTGACTTCGATTTCAAACTCATGCAAAACCCAGTCAACACACATTCAAATTACCTTCATAATTCTATCTGTCTACCTGCATGTGTCTATGCATGCTCCAAAAAAGTCACAATTGCTCAAAACACGAGGGTTTTGTAGAATTGGTGTGAATATCCAAAAGTTTTTCATAACCCGTGCAAAACATAGTTCAAAAGAGCTTCGAATGATATTATTTGAAACAAATCTAAACACATGAAAAACATTGAAAAAACACATACTGTTTCTATACTTCTCAAATCTTCTCAACATATATAAAAATACATGCAATACTGCAGACGTTAAGAATCTTATCGTCTTGGGTGTCCTCCTGTTGGGCTCCTGGAACTGGTGATTAATATTAGTGTTTAATATTCGGGTGATGAGACTAGGTATGATGTATATGTATTTATATATTATTCTAGCCATATGGGTGTTTCCTAAAATGGTGGGTACCTCCAAATCATCCATCTAAATAGGACCGTCCATTATAAACCATCCATTTTGGGGATCCCCTCATTTATGGAAACCTCCATATGGAATCATATGGATAGCTTTTTGTATATGCATTCTCTATTAGTCTATAGTAATATTACTGGCCGGCTCCTCGTCTTATGGGTAATGTTAGATTCAAAATAGCTGTTCATGGGCCATTTTCCATAGCAAACTGTCTGCCAAATTACCGGAGGGTATGCTAAAGATGGGATGTTGAAAAAAGAGCAAACTCCGTGAGTGTCCAGGTTTTCACACATGTATACACTTAAATATATACATATACACACACATCCATGTATCTATGTACATGTACGGATGTATGTTCTTCTGTGCTACATTTCTATGTGTCTATGCGTGTATGCTTGGATGCATGAATGCATGCAATGGATGCATGCATGCATTCATGCATGCATTTTTGTATGTATCCATGTCTATACATATATATATATATATATATATATATATTGTGTGTGTGTACGTATTTACTTACTTATGTATCTATTCATGTATGTGTCGATTTAAGTATGTATTAAGTATGTATCTATGTATGTATGTATGTATGTAGGTAGGTAGGTAGGTATGTATGTATCTCTGTATCTCTGTATCTTTGTATCTCTGTATCTGTCCGTCCATCCCTCCATCCATCGATCTATCTATCTATCTATCGATCTATCTATCTAATCTATCTATCTAATCTAATCTAATCTAATCTAATCTAATCTATCTATCTATCTATCTATCTATTTATCTATCTATCTCTCTGATCTATCTGTGTATCTATCTATCTACCTATCTAATTAATCTGTCTGTCCGTCTATCTGTCTCTCTACCTACCTACCTACCTACCTACCTATCTATGTATCTATGTATCTATGTATCTATGTATCTATGTATCTATCTTTGTATTGTCTCTATGTATCTATGTATCTATGTATCTATGTATCTATGTATCTATGTAGGTAGGCACTTTGGTCGGCGTGCTCAAATCTAAAATGGTGTCAATGTTTTCCACTCACATTGGATCAAATGATATGTATTGTACAAGTATATATATATATGTGTGTGTGGAAGATAAATAAATATACACATACACATACACATACACACACATACACATACACATGCACATGCACATACGCATAGACATGTAAATATATATATATACGTATATATATACATTACATATACATATACGGGCAGGACGGGTGTGCTGCCCGGGGAAGTGCGCTTTGACTGCGCAGGGCCAGTGTTTTATGCATTTTGGGATGTCGGCCATTTTGCGAATTGGCTGACGAGATTTGTTTCCAAAACACAACACCCTGAACCCTAAAACCTAAAACCCAAATCTAACATAAAATCCTAATTACGCTTTGAAGTAAAATCTTATTAAAACCATGGTAAAAACCCTAAATGAAACCCTTAACAAACTCTAAATCAAGCCGAAAGAGTTGGTCAAATGCCTTCGTTTTTCCAAGCAGCTCATGCGACCCCGCGCGCAAGGCGCGCTTGTGCCCAGGGCTTCCTACCAGCCCGGGGTGGAGCGTCATGGTTTCCATAGTCATGGGGGTACCCCAATAGCTGGATGGTTACATGGTTTATCATGGAAAATCCCAAACAAATAGCTGGATGATAACTGGGGGGTACCCCCATTTTAAGAAACCACCATATATATATATATATATGTATATGAATGATATGATATGCCATATATGATATGCGATATTAATGATATGTGTTCTTTCGTTGATTCTAGTGGGGTGAAGCACGAAGGGCATCATGATATCACCGTGTTGAACACGGGGAGTAAACACTAAGCCTTTTCTGGGACTGGGAATGTCATGGGATATATAGACCATATGATATTTGGGTGTGTTTGGAAATGGAATTTAAATCCCATGACATTAACAATTCTGTGGGAAAACTAAGCTTCAAACCATCAATTCCATGTTTTTTTCCATGTTTTCCCCATATTTTCGGACAAACCCTACCTGAAGAATCTGATTTCTTTGGCTTTGACAGATGACCAGCCAGTCTAAAGGGATACCCCCGGCCATTGAAAAATAGGCAAAATGGAGAGATAAACCATGGAATTTTGATTGTTATCTGGTTGGTCAGTTGGGATCATGACATTCCCAATAATACTGGAAAGTCATAAAAAAAATGTTCCAGTCACCACCAATCAGTTATGTAAGCTATTTTCAGGGCCCATCATATGCGGATCCTAGAGTTACTAGACCAGCCAATTAGTTGTGTCTACTGTTTGGTAAGTTCACATCGCAATTTGGAGATGATGTTCCTATCAAAATGGAGATTGTCAGTGGCCATGTTGATGTACCAGAGAACGTTCCTACCTAGAAAGTCTGCTGAGATATACTTGATCAGCCCAAGTTAACCTGGACAAGGATCATACGAATCGTACCCACTTCTCAATGCACTTTGTGTGTTACCCTAGTTTAACAGTCATGTGATGTGGGTAAAACACTAATAAACCACCCATTTGGGAATGGTTTTTAATGGTTTTCACCACCTATTTATGGTGATTCGGCGGATGGTTTATTATTGCTTTACCCACATTATACTACTGAAAATGGCCCATTTAGTTCGTGGATCTACCATGCGTTTTTAAACATGGTGATGTTCCATGGTTGCAACGTCCTCATGTCCCCAGCTCAAGTCCTGCACTGTTCGGCACTTGCAGTTTTCCTGGAGTTTGCCTTGGTGGATGATGCGGTTAGAGTGTTCCCCCCAACACTTCAGAGGCCAAAAAGTGTTGTCCATATGTTTATCCATGTATATCCATGTATATCCATGTATATCTATGTATATCTATGTATATCTATGTATACCTATGTATATCTATGTATATCTATGTATATCTGAAAAATATTGAAAAAATGTGTTTCCAAAAGAAGTATATGGCCATCCGTCAAATTCATGGGGTGCAAGAGCGGATATTTGCTGCGACACAGGTACATTGACATGATCAGGGAGAAATGGAAGTCAATAAGAAAGATGGGAATATCAAATTCACTCTGACTTTGATTTTGATGATGGGAATCCCAAAATTGGTTGATCATCACCAAAATGCCCAAAATATGGCACTGACAGAATTCCCAGAATCTTGAAAGATGAGAATGGTTGATCGCAACCAAGGTAGTCCACGATTCTTCGGTGGCATCCCCCCAGTTCCGGTCCTTATCTGTGAGCCAAGTGTGTTTTTGAAGAATTGGTAGCCCCCTTCTGGTGTCGTCAAACATGGCACTGGGAATGCCCCAAATGGACGGTTTGAGAAAATCATTACACTAAATGGTGCACTTTCCAGCAAGCTATGCTATAACCAGAGGGTACCAATGAAATCTGGAGGGTCTACAGCACCTCCCAAAAGCTAGAAAAGGAAAATCCTGCTACAGGATCAATAAATATGGTACTATCTTTTTTTAGGGCTTGCTACAATGGTGTAACTGGCCCGTAAAAAAATGGTTGATAGGAGCACGGCCAACTTCCTTCACCACGCTAGTCCGAGGATGGATCGTATCTTGTTGGCCGAACTCTAACATTTTGATTGGCAAATCCCTAGGTCTTGTTGTTGGAAACCTCATTTTCGGTATTGCTATGCACCCCTGATGGCTTGACAACAGGTTTTTTTGCTGGTAACTTGTCACATTTGCTGAATCCACTCAAGGCATAGCTGCGTTTCAGTTCCCGTTTTGGTGTGGTTTCCCAGAAAAGGAAAATGAAGAACTGGTTGGTGGTAACCATCTTGAAAAATATGAGTTCGTCAATGGGAAGGATTATCCCATATATGAAATGGAAAAATAAAAAATGTTCCAAACCACCAACCAGATATGAAACAATGAGCAATTTTGGTTCATCCCCCAGTTTTATGGAAGAACGATGAAGAACGTCTTTGAAAACACCACGGTTCGAAACGGTTCGAAACGGTTGCTGAGTCGTCGCGACGACTCAGTGCGGGCGACTGCCACTTCCTGACTCGTGTCAGGTCCTGGGATGCAATGGATTCCATAACTGGTGTTTTTTCAAGCAAGTTGCATGCCTAACATGGGAATTTTCAGCGAAGCATAAAATATAAAATTCAGAAAATTCTGAAGGGACGGGATTTCTGTTTCTGTTTCTGAATCATCATCAACTCATTAGAAAATTGGGGGTCAAAATGAAAATGTGCCTGTTACCGGGTAAACTGATCTTTTCGGAGCATCAAATTTGGGGTACCGTACGTTACGCAAACCCAACGTGACGGTTGGTGGTTTTGAATCAACAAGCTATGGAGGTGTAAATCAAAAATATATATCAAAACATCATTAATTGTGGTTGATGAATCATATTCTGGTTGATGAATAATCATAGTGAATATATCCTCATTATATCATTATAATCTGGTTGGTTGTTTTTCCCCACCCCTCTGAAAAATGATGGAGTTAAAGTCAGTTGGGATGATGATTCCATTCCCAACTGAATGGAAAAACAAAATTCATGTTCCAAACCACCAATCAGATCATGATTTTGAACGAATGAAAAATGATGAACAATACATGGGGGTTATGTAAATTAATTAGCTTTATCGATAAAATATGAGACTCTTGTGATGACTCCTACAGATTTTCAGGCCCTAGCTGGAAGACCCTGGGTTTCTACTTTTAGCCAAATAGAGAGTGTGTTCAACAAAATATGGGAATCGTATACATACATAAATACAGACATAAAAATGTGTAAATCAACAATACGTCACATTTTTTGAATAAATGTGCAAAATCATTTACACCTTGCAAATCAACAACATATTGAATAATAGTCGAATCGACATAAAACTCCAGTGTATATTCAAGGGTGTTTTTTTTGATCTTGACTGTACCGAGATACGAGGTATACATCGACAATTTTTATCGGACTCGTCACGATCCAAGCCCGGGGGGGTAGGGCTGGTTTTGGTGAACGACCCAGGAATATTCTTTAAGCTTAGCTGGCCGAAATCTTCGGCCAACAGCTGGGATACCAGGGACTTTTCTGCACCCCTGACTAAAGAGCCTTTCCGACCCCAAATCTGCTTCAGATTATGAGCACCGTTCGCTCCGCAAACATGCAGAGTTGGACCAATAAATGAGTGTTAGCCCATTTATTACAGTATATCCAGATGATGTAATTTACCAACATGATTTTCAGAAATTCCCATACAAGTATATTTGCCCCACAAATTAAGCCATTCCCAATTGCCATAATTGATGCGAATGAATCACTCACAACTGTGAGCAGGTCGATGTTGCCAGTGCAAACGTTGGGCGCACGACTGGCAAACAGCGTTACTTTGTTCTTTCCAAACATCCCCAGGGGCGATGTTTGGGTGTAGCAAATTCTGGGCACCATTTTAAGGAAAGGACGGGTACAACGGACCGCTCAATGGACCGCTGTCCTGAAATCCCGTGTGTCCATCTGGTTCGGTGCTCTTGTATCCTCAGCGGAACAACGTTGGAAAGGACCGAGATTTCCCAAAAAATCATCCCCAATACATCGAGGGTACCCGTTGGGTTATGTGACCATCGCCATGGAAAAGGGTGGTTTTTCCCAGCGAACGAAACCTCCCTTGATTTTGGGGGATGTTCCATGGCCGGCCTTGGTGAGTCATAACCAGATGGTGGTATCATCCCCAGGAGTTTTGAGCACTGCTCACATGGAAAAAAAGGGCGTTTTCGTGTAGGAGAAGACTCAAGTTTTGTGTCTTAAGAATGAAAACATCTCCTCTAATGCTATTCCATGGCTATTCCTCTGGCTTGCAATGGTGGTAGCCCTTGATGGGTATTTTCTTAATGACCTGACCTCGATTTTAACAAATGGGTGATGAGCATCCATTGCCCAGAAGAAAATCGACCCAAACAGTGGCAGGGCAGTCACCAACCATGGGAGTCTTGGCCAATTTATGACAGACTGAAAAATGTCCTTCGCGGCTGAAGAAGTTTTACAGTTATACCATACATACCGCATAGAGATCCCAGAAGTGATAGAAAAAGTGAAACACCATAAACATAAAAATGTCAACAACAAATTGGATCTATGGTGGTGGTCGATCAACAGTTTCATGGTCCCATCTTGTTTTTTTGCAGGGAGTCACTTTTATATGCCCAATCTTGGATACACAGCAACAACAATATGATTTTTAGCTGGTTAAGTTTAAGCAAATCCCAAGTAAAAATGCCTTCAGTTTTTTAAGCAGCTAAAAATATACACATTATACACAGCACAACTGTTTTTAACAATACATTCCAAACACTTCAAGTTTTTTAAGGTGCCCATCACCTTAGGGTTTGCTGCAGGAATCCTGGGGGCCCCTCAAAACATCTGCGCGTTGATGGCATTTCATGCCCATTTAACGGGTGGTCATTTTACATCATTCCAAACAGGGTACCCTATGATATACCCATAAACCCCAATTGAGGTACCATCTGGTTATTTAACATAGCCATGGAAAATCACCATTTTTAATAGGTAAACCATCTATAAATGGGCCATTTTCCATGGCTATGTTAAATAACGAGAGGGTATAGTTTATGTTACTGCATTTATCACATTACCTATTTTCAATATCTTTGAATATCTTTTGTGGCTCGAGGAGTCGAGGAACTCCGAGTTGTCCGGCTCCAAACTTCCATTGCGGGAGGCAGCTCCTAAGAACGGAAACAGATGGAAACAGCACTTCTTTGGCAAAGATTGGGAAGAAAAAGAGCTATTGGATTGAACTGGCAAGGATAGTGATAGTGATCCAGCAAAGAACGGAGACTTCAAAATCTGAATGCTTAAATGTCAATAATATGAGGGATAGGGATGTTCGCATCAAACGCGAAGAAAACACCTTCGGATTTAATCAAGAAGATGTGGGGGCTGAAAATTGTCCAGTAGGCATTGACCCATTTCATGAAGGTCAAGCCCCATTTCTTGCTCGTCAAGTCAAGAGACAACACATCTATAATATGGTTTATCAATGTTTATCATGTGTTATTGTAAAAAGCAAAACACTTTTCTGTGTCTGAAGATGGGGGCCCTCCCAAATTGCCGTCCTTTGTGCGTCCTTTTTTTCAAGGGTCATGGGGCCCCAATTTTGGGGGAAATTTCTGTGAGTCATGTGGGTGATGGACTCCGATGGATGAGCGACCTGTCAGTTGGACCTCTTGCAGTAAGTGATAAGTGAGTCGTGATGTTCCAAGGAACGACCTGTAGAATAAACTACAATAGTTGGGTTTGTCTGAAAATAGGGTATATTCCCAATGAAATAGCCATTTAATAGGGATAATGATCAGCAAAACCATTGGGTTTAGGGGTTTTCTCTATTCTCAGACACACCCAGTTCTATTCCTGACTCTGATGCCACACTGCCCCATAGGCTGCCTGATCGAGTATATCTGTAGTGAAATGAGAATGGCTGTGGGATTCCTTTTGAATTGGCGAAATAGCATGCCCATTTTTTAGACTTTGACCATTCCTTAGAAATAACAACATTCATAGGAAAAATGATGAGAAACCCAGAAAGAAACCACTGGATTTTGCTGCACCCGATTTTTGGACAAAGTTTTTCGTGTGCATCAAAGTCAACCAGATGGTTGGCCAAGGTGAATTCAAGGCCTGGGTGATTTTTCTGCGAATTGGAGAATCACCAGTTTCAAAGAGGGTAAATCAACGAACTAGTGGCAAAATATAGCAAGCTGTGTTAAATGACCACATGGTAACATGGTAACGTTCAAAAAAACTCCAAAATCAACCCATCTCCAAGCACCAAGCAGAAAAAACCAAGTTTCGAGAGCCCGACTTCGATTGCCTGATCGCCATGGCAGGTAAGAATCAAAGGTGGGGCACAGCGGAGAATAAGGCACAGCAGGCACGGCATATCAAGTTAAGATGTGACTAAGGGGTTTTCTCTCACCTAGATATGCAATAATGATATGGATATTAACTTAACCAGATATTCAAAATGATTCAAATGTCACAACATGCATACCTAGATATAATCCAACCATATTTAGGTCCACCAGCCTAGCCAAACAAGCTCTATTTGGCTACACCACAGTCAATAAGTTCACGTGGATGGATCAAAATCTAGAAAAAAACATGCATATCATATGTGCATGTATATACGTACACACTGTAAATATATGTATATATATACACATACATATATATATATATATATATACGATATTATATATATATAGGTATTTGTGTGGGTGATGAACATCCATAAATCCCACCAGATCCCGTCATCAATTGATCTCCCATCATCCCCCTGTGGTTGATTGGTCACCCATGCCATACTGGAAATCCAAAAAAAAAGTGCATATCAATCCTAAAATATTGCTATGATAATCCCATATAATCCCTAAATATTAGGGTATTATGTATAATTATGTATAATGTCTACCCCGGATTTTGCTAAACCATGGTTTATGAAAATTAGGGGGGTACTCCTCCAATGATCATTTCATCTAATACTTGTTTATGGTACCCTCCCAATTAAGCAATCGTTTGGGGTTTATTAAATCCAGGGTTGACATTAATCGCTAAATTATAAATGATATAAATCCCTACTAATGGATTGATCATCCCCAAACGTCTGCGTATGCAATCCATCTGATCATGAAATCCCATGAAAAAACCCATGTGTTCCCAGCCAAATCCCATTACCCTTTGGTTATTTAACATAGCCATGGAAAATGGCCCATAGAAATAGATGGTTTACCTATTAATAGCATGGTGATTTTCCATGACTATGTTAAACAACCAGAGGGTAAATCACCATGTGTTCCCAGTCAAACCCAACTACAAATCAATAAAAATCCCCAATAAAAGTCCCAGAAAAAATCCCAGTCAGCACCCCCAAGTCATCTCCACCCCCTTCGCGTGCGCACCTTGGCGAGTTCCCCGAGCCTGACAGCACCGTTTCGGATTCTCGGTTCCCGATATCTCAGAGATGATCCAACGATGAGAAATGTCTTGGGATACATTGGAAATGCAATAGATATCTTAACCATTGGAGATTTTGTTAGGACATAATAATGGAATATTTGTCAGGAATATGTTCGTTGATGTTCTGTAAGCGTTTCCAATCACCAACTTGACATCTTAACCATCTGGCAATCAAACGTGGCGTTTGGAAAATCATCGAACGATCCATGGGCATTGCCCGGCCACGTTCGATGACGCCAAGGGTTTAATTGGGATATTATCTCAGACAAGCTACCCTCTGGTAAACGTTTACAGTTTGCTATGGAAAATCACCATCTTAAATAGGTAAATCGACTATAAATGTGCCATTTTCAATAGCTATGTTAAATAACCAGAGGCTATCTGGGATACAGGATCAAACTAGAATTTTATTGTTAGACATGATATATCATGATATTTTTTTTGAGACGTCTAGTTAGTAATCGAAGAAAATACGCCCCAGGTATGATTGGCAGAAAACTCATTGGTAGTTTGTAGTTGATGATCTTGGATGCCCCGGGGCAAACTAACTGAAAATATGGCCAAAACATGGCCAAAACAAGGTCAAAGATACACCAACTTTCAATGGTCATGTATACTGTATACTGTACAAGATATGATTATCATGTTAGGCCACTTTTTGTGGCCAGAAAATATCGTGATACGAAAAACAAATAACGGCCATATCGTCAGCCTGGGCCGGCGAGTTATCTTCGGGTAAAACAGCCATCCAAGGTTGAAACCCAGCTTAATAGTGCTATGAAAATAATAAAAATATTATGCCATATGTACCTGCAAGTTCTTCTAAGTCGATGGGCTATCACTAACCATGGGAATTTGCCACATATCTGGATGCACTACCTCACTACATAACACCTACTGCCAAGCCTGGGCGGGTTAACCAGCTCCAAAGGTAGAGCCTCAACCATTATTTCTTTGACCAAAGCCCAAAAAAGGGAATTGCGATGTTGCTGACCACGTTAGCTAAAACCGCCCAATAGAGCCCAGTAGAAATAGATTTCAGGTTGACACGCAACCCGTATTTTGCAATGGATTATGAAGGTTAGCACGGGGGCTGATTTGCCCGCTCGAGGATCAGTCATGGCTGATTTGTCGCTAAATCATCAAAGTAAATGGGCCATTAATATGGGGATGGGTCAAAACCCTGGTACCTAGTGAACCCCAAAATAGCTGGTAAATGGATGTTCATCCCACTAAAAATGTACCTATAGGTATTGACCCATACCCATATGGCCATTTTCCATAGCAAACTGCCGGACCCAACATCGTTTTCAACGGCAGGTCGAGTCGTGCCAACACGTTGGCCTTTCTCCCCATGATAAATCGATGGATAAATCAATGGATAAATCGATAAATCCCCAGTCCGATTCAATAAAATCACCACTGAATCCAGGATAATCCAGGTATTTGCTGTTCAAAGCATGTTGCTGTAATCGCCTAGCTTCAAGCCCAACTTTTCCATCGCGCCTCCTCCTGCAGCCTCGTTCTCCGTGTCCACCCTTAGCGTTCGGTGCTGGTCTATGTCCTGAAACAAAAGAAATGAATATCTATAGAACTATGTGTTGTGGAATTATCATATTTCATATAGTTCTATGATATGATTTATATGTTATAAATTTATATAGTGGAATCATCATAGATCTATAGATCGATGTATAGATCGATGTCCTGAGACATAGTGTGGAATTACTATGTACTCAAACCATCCATGGACTGATTTAAGAAACACCTAAGCGATCCTTCGTCACCAACGGATGTTTTTGGAGGGTCCAAAAGTGTCCCCTTCATCCAACTCGTGGAGAAAACATATCGTGGGAAAGTGTCTAAAAAGACCATCCGGTACAATCAAAGGTGGCCGGCTGGAAAATCCCATGGAAATCCCCTATGAATAGAGGTGTCTAGCTGGGAAAATCATCGAACTGAATGATGGATTTTCCAGCCGGCCACGTTTGAGCAAACGGGAAGGCTATGTAAAAATGAAAGAGATTCACCTTCCAAAGCTTTGCTCAAAGAACTAGCCTGAGCAGACCAAAGTTGGATAAATCCTTGGGTGACAGTGCCAATCCTGGATAACCCCCTTGGCTGGGAATAATTGGAGGTACCATTGGAGTAGCAGATTCTCACTGTAGATCACACAAAAAAATTGGGGGGTTGCCCCCCTAATCAATCAAGCAGGGTTTTTCATTTTCCGGGGTCGACTTTTTTCACACTTGGCCATCACTTAGCTGACTTAGCACTGTACAGCCAATCAGCTTGTGAAATATGTTGGATGTACTTGGAGGCTGGTCCATAAATCTGGTTGCTTAGCAAGTCCAAAACCTGTGAGCTACGGGGTATAACTAGGTAGCCCCACATTAACCAACCATTCACAATGGGAAAAGGACTGCCATGCTGCTGGGTGAAGCGCCTGAAGGGTCTTTCATTTAGGAAACTTCCAGTGATTAGTACATAGATATTTGAAGGTTTCCTAAAATTGGGCTACCCCAAAATCATTCGGAAAAAGTTCCATTTTTATCAACGGAAAAAAATGAAAAAACTATGGTTTGGGGTGCCCAAAACTATTAAGAAACCTCCATTTTTCGTGCATTTCTCTACCAGTGCCAGGGGATGGTCCCCTCCACTCGACTTGGGCGCAGGAGCCCAAAGGAAGATGAACGCACCCTGGCGTTTTGGCGAAACGTGAAACGGCTCCGCTAAGGAAATGCACCAAATGGATATCCAAATGGGCCCCTGAGATAGGTAAGGTGGTCCAGAAGTAGGCCGACTAGGAGTTATGTCATAGACTTAGAAACCAACTTATCACTTGGTGAATGGGGGGGGTGTCGCAATACGATTTTTCATGAATATCCAATGGAAAATATCGTTGATGAATCTTGACAATCCATAGGGTTTCGGAGGTCCAAGGCCGCCATGGTGTAGTTCAAGGTAGCCATCGGCCCGGCGCCTCTCTGTGCTCTGTCCTTGGTGGGGTCTCCCTGAAGAGTGGATGTTGGGGAGTTCGGTGGTTGATTCACTGATTCATGTAGTAATTGTAGATACTAATTTGTAGCACAGGACTGTGTTCTGACCTGGTTTTTTCCAAAAACATTTAGTCATACCCATTTATAGTTGATTTACCCATTACCAGCATGATGATTTTCCATAGTTTTTTTTGTATGTTTACCAGGCCGGGTATCTCTTAGTATCCCAATCATTCCTGATCGCCAACATTCTTTCCGAATCTCAAAGACTCCGAGATCATCTTGTGAGGTGGTTCAGTGCTCAACCACACCATTCCCCATCTTTCCTGGTCGCTGAAAAAAGTATCACTTTTTCTTTGCCCAAGACTTAAATACATTTTTATAAATGAATGGATCCCGGATTCGATATATATATATATGTATATATATATGTATATATATATATGTATATATATGTATATATATAGCATTAAATCCCATTAAATCAAGCCATTTTCTATGCTGAAATCACAAATGGAATGGGTATCTCCTCTTTCTACATGGCCATGGCGATGTCCAGCTAGTTGGACGCTTCCGCGACCGAGAGACGGTTCCGCTTCGCGGGGTCTTTGGAAGGCTTCACCTCACAGCGGAGACGACACGCAGAGATCCTGCTGTGGTTCCTGTGGTTCCTGTGGTTCGGTAGCCTCTGGTGATTTTTCATGGATTTAATGGTGATTTTAATGGTGGTTTAATGGGATTTATCCTCTGGTGATGACTAACAGTTTGCGAACTTGAACATGGCCCATAGAAATAGTTGATTTACCGAACTTGAAGATGGTGATTTTCCAGTTCGCTATGGTAGTTTACCAGAGGGTAAATGTTTCTAATTTCAACCCCGGATAAATAAACCATAGTTGATGAAAAATCGGAGGGTTAGCCCCAAAACAGTGATGTGTTTGCTAAAATGATACAGCCCCAATGGTCAACGGCCGAAAACCATCATCAAGTTTACCATGGTGGACAACCTCCGCCCGAGCAAGGGCAGTCGGAGAGTCAAATAGCTTAAATTCGCTATGAATCACCACAGAAATTGTATTTCTCAACTAACAGCATATGTTCATGTGTATTTATATATATATATATACAAATGGACATTGTATACATCAGAATATCCTTACGTATACATATACATATTGTGTATATATATATACTGTATATTATATATATACATATTATATATGTGTATATATATATATACATATTATGTATGTATGTATGTATGTATGTATGTATATATTACATATATATATATATTATAGACCCTTGAAATTCCGTACTGTGAATACGTTAAGAGCCCATTTCTCTTAGGCTCCCAGGCCCTTTCCAGGAAGTTGTGGCCTCCCTGAGACAAGATGCGGAGGTCACCAAATTACTCAAAGTTGGGGCTTCGCTGATTTCAACACCAAGAAAATCTGTGTTTTCCCTTGATTTTCCTTGTTTTTCGGATGTATCATCGGTGTCTATTGCTCTAAAACTGGGCGAAGTGTAGGATTTACATAGATTTATGCCGCAGATCTGCAGGTGGATGTGTGAACATCAACGAACTACAGGAATACGATGTAACTGCAGAGGCTTCCAGCCATCAAATATAGCTCGAAAATCTCCAGTCGATTTCTTCTCCAGAAAAAAATTCGTCCATTTCGAGAAAGTTTCCCAGCCATGTTTGATCAAAGATAGCATTGCCCACCAGTCATCATCGCTGTCTTGGGGGTGTCAATAAGGTTGATGTTGGAAGGCACCTAACCGGCTGCCTCGGAAATTCCCGATATTTCATAGGGGAGAATCCATGGTTCCGGTAGATTTTCCCTTTCACCAATCCACTGTTTGTGACTTTGGATTCATTGATGCCATCGGCCACGTCTCTTGTCTCTGATTGGCTATGATCCAAATGGGTAAGCCCATAATATCTCCAGTATTGTTGGCAAAAGTCGTCGTCATTTTGAAAATCAAATCACCATTCTTGTTGCTCTTGCATAATATGTTGGGTGGGCTGGATCAAATCAGCGTTGTGGTTGATTTAACTCACCGGAGTGTTGGCAGGCGATTCTTCAGGACTTCTTCAGGACTTGTTCGGACTACACTCTGGTGCCCTCCGACATGGCTTCCTGGAAAATCCCGCATGAGTTCGATGATTCTTCCACTATAGATGCCCATAAATGGGACCTCTTAGCCATGTTGGCACCGCACCGCAAAAGAACATTCCCTGAGCCTTGCGAGAGAAGAGATACTGGGACAACTGCATGGAGGGAGCATGCCTCAGACTCGCAAATTTCATCAGGATTTCACCGGTAGCGGTCAAGTCATTGGCTCCAAAAAATGGCTAGGAATGGGACTCATACCACCGGCTCACTCCCATGTTCACCGCTTGGTGGAAAACTCGGTGTGTCTTGTTGTATCTGCCCATTTCTTGGCAAAATTCCCCCTGTCCAATTGTGCATGAAAAAAAACTTCTTCTCATGTCTTTTTTTGTTGACATGGAGAAATCTGATGTTCAATGGTTTGATCCCATTAAATCCCATTAAATCCCATTAATTCCCATTAGATTAACATTAAACCACCATAAATCACCGTTAAATCACCATGAAATCACCATTAAATCACCATGTTCAATCCTCAGTGTTGAAATCCCCAGAATTCTCCGGTGAAATCTCCAGAAGTTCTTTCCCCTATGACCCTATGAAAAAACGCCCAGCACGTCATCACTCCTCGGAAAACCGAGATACAAGAACTTTCCTGCCTTGTGGCGCAAGGAGAACTGTCTCATCAAAAAAATTGGGTTGGTTTTCATGGGGGCTGACCCGCAACTAAGTGGTTAATCGATGGTAATTCAGAGTGTCATTCATGGTAAATATTATGGGGATAGGCAAAAGTTATATGAATTCAAGCAACGGGTTATTATTACAACAAAAGATGGGATTGTGAGTGTAGATACAGTGTAGACATTACAATTCTGGGTTGATGGGTAGGAATATTGTGGATCAACTGGACATGTCAATCAATTATAATGAAAACTTCAACTTTAATTGGAGTAGATATCTATGTGTATATATATATAGTATATAGTTGGATGAATATTGAAAAATTATAATGGGAAAATTCATCAGAAGAAATGATGAAGACTAATCAAAAAAAATGGTTCGAAAGCCAGGCATTTGCCCCTGAAAAAGGGGGTGTCCTGTAGACTTTCCCTGTTTGGGGTCATTTTGAGCCACGACTGTGGGTAACTGGTGCTTCATGATACTTGGTTTTCCTAGGTCACCCTCTGGTAATTTAACGTAGCTATTGAAAATGACCATTTATAGGGAGTTTTCCCATTGAAAATGGTGATTTTCCATAGTTATGTAAACGTTTACCAGAGGGTAAGTCCACTAGCAAAACGCGGGATAGAACACCCATATCGCGAATGTGGAGTCCGTCATCTGAAAACAGTCTTTACTATTGGTTCATGGTAAGGGGACAGAGAGACCCTTGCCTGAAAAATCCAATGGTTGCAAGCTAAATTCCACATTCTTTGATCTTAAATCCAGATTTCTGCTATTTTCTGCTTGTGAAATCCCAGCAGAGCCCGGTCCGATTCCCCAACTTTGCAGTGCGCGCCTGACGGATGACGTCATTGTTCTTCTCCATGACAAGCCAAACGTGATGGGTTTCCCTAAAATCACCATGTCATCTGTGAGTATCACTGGTCGTTTCGACCCACCCCCACGCGATTCGACATATAGGGCAGGCTGATCGAGCTGGCTGAAGGTGGCTACGGGTCAAGTTGGGCCTGGAATGGGATCATCTGTGGCGATGCTGGCCTTGATGGCCTTGAGAATCAACTAGATTCCTGAACGGGGGTACCCCCAAATGGATGGTTCATAATGGAAAATCCATCTATAAATGGATGATTTTATGATGATTCCTGATGATTCATGAGTGATGTGCTACCCTCTGATCCAAATGGGCACGCGGTCATCAGCCAAACCTAGCCGTCGTTTTGTTGGAAAAAAAAAAACGACATGATGAGCATGTCCAACAAAAGATAATACCCTCTGGTAATTTAACACAGCTATGGTAAATGGCCCATTCTAGATGATTTGCCTATTGACCATGGTGATTTTCCAGTTCGCTATGTTCAATTACCAGAGGGTACCCAATTTTCCATAGCTCATTTCAAAAGTCACATTTGGTATAAACTATAGATATAACCTCCATAAACTCTAGTTATGTAATCCATAACACTGTGCCTTCCGTGTGCTCGTGTGAATATGGACGCCCTCAACCGCCGTTTCGTGGATCAAAAATCGCAGACGACCATCCAACCATCCAACACGCCGGGTGTTGGACCTTCGCCCAAACATGTAGACAAGTTGGAAACCTTGAGATGTGGGAATCTGGAAAAACACCTATACCCTCTGGTAATTTAACGTAGCTATTGAAAATGGCCCATAGAAATAGTTGATTTACCCATTAAACATGGTGATTTTCTACAGCTATGTAAACGTTTACCAGAGGCTAATTATATCATAGTGTTGCTTTTAAAAGTTCCATACACTCCCATTCATGGCCTACAAATATATTGCACAATGTTGGACACCATGTCCGCCATGTCCGAAGGTCTTCATGCTTGGAATCTCACCAACTCCATGCAGGGAATGAAAAAATGCATGCAGCACTCATACAGTATTCAATTGTGTATATATATACATACATACATACATACATACATACATACTGTACACTGTATCCATTTATTGTGTATATAATATATATATACAGAAAATATATATATATATATATCCATCATTAATTCATAGTGTATACATGTATCATATACTTTACTAATATAGCTTTATATACGGCACCAAATCGCCTGAAGGGCCACGTCCTTGAAGGCGAAGGTTGGGCCGTGGAAGAGTTCCATGACCCACAGGTCGTTCACCTCGGCCGTGGCGAACGAACGGAGATGTTATCGATAGAACCATAGAATAGATACCCTCTGGTTAATAATGGTTATTAATGATTAATGGTATAATAATGGTATAATAATGGTTAGTACTGGTATAATAATGGTTAATAATGGTTAATAATGGTTATACGATAGTAATGGTTAACGGTATATCTAGTTATTAATGATATAATGATAGATATATCTGGTTATTGTCAATAGGTGTTATTAATGATAGTGATCAATAGTGATCAATAGTGGTTAGTAATGGTTAATAGTGATTGATGATGGGGAAATACCCTCTGGTAAACATACAAAAAAACTGTGGAAAATCGCCATTCAATGGCCATTGTCAATAGCAAACTGTTTGTTTACCAGAGGGTAAGATACGATAAGATCACATCAGATTGGATAAGTTTACATCAGACTAGATCAGATTAGATTAGATCAGATTAGATTAGATTGTATAGATTTAGCTCACATCAGATTGGATAAGATTAGACCAGTTGATTAGATTAGATGCTATAGATTTAGATTAGATCAGATTGAATTCGATTATATAGATTTAGATTAGATCAGATTACATCAGATGAGATTAGATTATATAGATTTAGATCACATCATATTTCAGATTGGATAAGATTAGATCAGTTGATTAGATTTAGAGTAGACTAGACTGGATTAGATTAGATTTGATTAGATTAGAGTGGATTAATGAGATAGATAAATCGATCGATAGATACATGGCAACCCCGAAAAAAATAGCAATTAAAATCCCACTCTTTTTTCGTGAAAGTCAGCTTGACTCATCCTGAAGCGGAAAATGGCAGTGACCAATCTGAGGGATTGAAACTTTCGTCAGGCCATTAAGTGGACATGTCTGAAATGGGATACACCCCCAAGTCTATAGCAATTTTCATAGGGAAAATGAATGTTCAAAAAGCTGGGAACTTGCATGGTTTCCCAACATCCTCAGTTACGAAACCCAAGTAAATCTGCTTCCGATGCCCTTCAGTAAACAGTTAGCCATAGTTTAGATGGCCTCAGTTCGATGATTTACCCGGCTATATACCTCCATTTACCCTCTGGTGAACTAACATAACTATGGAAAATCACCATGTTTAATGAGAAAATCCACTATTTCAATGGCAATTTTCAATAGCTTTTTGTATGTTTACCAGAGGGTATAGAGGATCTTCAATGATTTACCCACCATTCACTTCGATGACAAAAACAATCAGGATTTTCACTGGCCCCACTGGCCTTGATGCTGGGTACCACCTCATCGTGATCAAAAGTCTGCGGGAAACGACGGTCCGGCGACGGTTTTTGGAGTGAAGAAGGAGTGGGGATATCATGGGATATGTATACAATGTGAGGCCCCCAAGATATCTAAGTTGGTTTATAACTCCAATAACTATGGTTTTTGGTACTTATAACTATTGGGAATATCCCCACAATTCATATGGCCAAAAATATGGTACGAACGTACCTCCATTTTAGGATCCTGGAGATCTCCCATTGATTGGGGAAGTCACTGGGATTTTTGTTTATGGGATTTACCCTCTGGTAAATTAACTGTTTGACCCTGAAAATCGCCTAGTTTTAATGGAACCTAATCTTCCAAGCCCGATGACTGCCAGGGTCGACAAGTTAATTTACCAGAGGGTATATTACAATATGAATATAAGTCGGGATATAATTAAATCATAGTTTCAATGGATGGGCCTCTAAACAATGCGCCAGAAATGAGCCACTCAATGGAGCCGCTCTTTTGGGAGGCGGCTAACCACCGCATGGATTCTTGAAGATGATTTCAGTATGAACCCGAATGCATTGTAGCACATATATATATATATATATCTGCTGGTTGGTGGTTGAGCCTACCCTTCTGAAAAATATGACTCCGTCAGTTGGGATGATGACATTCCCTAATATATGGAAAAATAAAATTCATGTTCCAAAGCACCAACCAGTCTGGGTAAATTATAATATTTCACTAACCTGAATTAAGGCCATTTGGGGATGATTTCCCTTATTAACCATAATGTGTACACTGTAGAAACATATTGATATTCCATGATATTCCTCTTGGTTACTAGCGAGAAATCTTGGGCGTTCAAATCTCACCTTTTCCTGCTGAATCTGCCCCTGAATTTCAGTGGTATCATGCCACTCCCAGTGGTACCAGTCCATCTGGACCAAACAGAAGTGGCTCAATTACACCAAAACGACATCAACCTGAAACTAGCTGAGGCTAGACAGCCTCAAGTTGACTTGGTAAACTAGGGTATAACTAGGGTATAACTATGGTATAACTATATTTGATATTAGTTGATAGGTTTTTTTTAAACCAACTTCGAACTGGGCCCCACTGGGCCTCACCTTGTCTCAGTGAGGTCCTTGGGCATCTGTAGCGATGTCGACCGTTATGACCGTTATGACCCCACAAAATCCACGTTAAACTTAACCGCAGAAACTGGTTGGCAAATTGTGCCAAAAACATCTCAAATTTCGTCAAATTGAGTCCTTAAATCCTAGCTTTCAGGGTGAAATCTCCATCTGATCATCTATTTTCGATGGTTACCCAGATGCTCTGTAAAAGTTAATCCATCTTAAAATCTAATTTTTGCATCGGTTGCATCTTCGGTTGCAAAAAATGGTCATGGGCCAAAAACCGAGCACCCTTGTGTTCACCAGCAAAATACCTGGTAAATGCATGTTCAGCCCAAAAATCTATGTCGGCAACTTGATCCATCCATCCTCATATCCTCATATCCCATGTTCTTCAAAGCAAAATAAAAAAGTGATGTCAATTGGTGTCATAAAAATGTTCATATCAATGGCCATTTCAGGATCCTAAGTTGGAGGTACCTACCATATATAAGGAAAATGGTACCTCCATTTTAGGATCCTGAAATCCCCATTGATCATATGATGTTCCAAGAAAAAAAAACCTCTTTCAGAGGATTCAACGATGGTGGGAGATTTTAAAACAACCGGAACGCCCCCTGAAGCGCCGGAAGCCGTTCGCCTTATAACTTCGCTGCATGAGACCGCGGAGGTCCTCAGCTGGCACCTCGTCCTCAGCAGATGGTTTTTCCACCTGTTCCAATGGGTAAAATGACTCAGTTATGGCCAAAAAAATGGATAAATGGATGATAAATGGGTGATAAATGGATAAAAATGGGAAGAATAACAATAATATAGTATAACCATGTCTAACCCCCCATCATCCATCGATATTTTTGAACACCGATCACATGATGTATAGGGTAAACATCCCAAGAAGATGTGGAAAGCCCCATGATTTTCCGTTTCGAAAATGATCTACAAATGGCGGCTTTTCCAGAACTGCTAGTTTACAGGAGAATATATGGATGTGGGTCAAAATGGAAGACCTAGGGGACCACAGATGTTAGTCTAGTTTAGTATTAACCATCCAATTATTGGGGTACCTAATTTTGACCCATACCCATATAATCCCAAATATATCCCCATAAAATCTGGATACCCTCTGGTAAAAAAACCCAGTTTACTATGGAAGCCCCCATTTTTGCAGGACAGTGGTGGCGTTGATGCTTGTAGCGACGCGATGGTGGAATATGAAGTTCCAGATGACAAATTGACAAATTTGCTCCAGCAAGTCATGAAGATAAACTCGGCAAAACTTGGGATTTCACGTGTTAACCGAGGATGGAGCCGAATTCCGAAACCCGTCATTTAAGCCCTGTCGAAGCTGGTTGGAGCTCAAGGCTGCCGAAATGGGGATTTTTACAAAGGGAAATGGGACGATTGATCAAAAGACATGGGAGTTCCATCCAGAAAACATCGAAATTTTGGAAACAAAAAGATGGGTTTTGATCACCGGTGGGACGTGAGGGAAGATCAATATGGGAACATAGAGGAAGAGCACCAACTCCCCTCAAACTTTGAGATGGAAGCCTCGGAAAGAAGTGGGTTGAAAAGTTACCCTCTGGTAAACGTTTACTGTACATAGCTATAGAAAATCACTATTTTGAATAGGTAAATCAATTATAAATGGGGTATTTTCAATAGCAAACTGTTAGTCATTACCAGAGGATAAATCCCATTACATCCCATTAAATCACCATAAATCCATTGAAATCGCCATTAAAATCCTTTAAAATCCATGTGTGGTTTGCCACAGGAGATTGCCATGTGTGGTTTGTTTGTCACAGAACTTTGTGTTGGCAATCCTGGATCCTTAGAACCTCCCAAGAAGACCCAGGATGCGAAAAAACTTCACTCCACACATCCCATAGTTCAAAAGACTATAATCGGAAACAAAACGCGTAACCGGAAATAATGAGAAAACTACGTGAATAATTCATGCACGATTTTTCGCGTATCATTGTGTATGCCCTTACTTGGAGCATCCACACTCACCTCAGAACCCCAAACTCACATGTTCGCAATGGGAGTTAACCGCCCCTTGTGGGTTGCGGGAGTCCAAATTCGGGGACGTTTCAAAGAAATCCTTAAAAACCCGCACCAGTGGAAGCCCCGATCTTTTTTTGCAGCATCCATAGGATAATCA